>ENA-OZLX01000016-OZLX01000016.1-human-gut-metagenome-genome-assembly--contig:-NODE-16-length-45879-cov-23.891149_pt1 | contig 45879 bp, 40 predicted proteins | sample MGYA00244184_ERZ653803 | MGnify/ENA primary metagenome ERZ653803 (study PRJEB26926, sample SAMN06164781) | human gut metagenome | biome: ENVO:00009003; feature: ENVO:2100002; material: ENVO:00002003...
GTTCAACTGCAAGCTAAAAACATTCAGGGCTGAATTCAGAGGAGTGAATGATCTGAAGTTCTATCTTTATAGGGTAAAACAGTTATTTGCATAAGGAAATGCAGATTGTTAAAAACACAACAATATTATTTGAGCCATCATAACTCTCAACTCTCAACTCTCAATTATCAACTTTAAAACTCTCAACTCTCAATTCTCAACTCTCAACTCTCCTCACCTGCTCAGATAGCCTTCTCCTTTTGCCGGAATCAGCCATTTTTCTATCTCGGGATAGCGCAGCCTGTATTCAGCTCCTGACGTGCCTCTTGCCGGACCAATCACTATCACCCATCCGTCGATGAACGCCACGTCGCCTACATAGAGAGCGTCAGGAGACGACACCTCCATCGGCAGGTCGCCGCGGTACTGCCACATAAGGCGCTTTATCTGCTTCTCGTCGCAGCTGAACACCTCCTCCGGTGTAATCCTGTGGCCGTCTCGCTTAGAGAATGTAGCCACCGAACTGGCGGTCCACGTCATCGAATCACGATCCGTCACCACCGCCTCGTAGCTTACGCACGTCGGATCTTCATAGAGCCACGTGATGTTTACCTCACGGTGTCCGTCACCCGTCTTTACGAAATCGGCAGCCACAGCGTCCAGCAAGCGTCCGAAATCATCCGCAGACATGCCGCTCACGTCCTGTTCAGCCATCGTTCCATCCACCTCAAGCATCTCCCCTATCCATTCCTTTGCAGCAGCCATGACCTCCCTGCCTCCACCGACAGGAAAGTCGACGGAAGCCTCATACTTGACGCTGCCCGAACCCTCGCGGCACGACAGCGGCACAACGTCAAAATAGTCGGCTGCGGCAACCGCCGGCATCGACATGACGAACTGTAATATAACAATCGAAAGCATTTTTCTATTCATACTGCAAAATTATGGATAATTTCTGAAATATCAGCATACAAACAGAAATTCAAAACGGCTAAATATTAACATTATAATTTCTGAAAATCACAAAAAATCAGTACCTTTGTAGTCTATAATACACAACATCAAAAATGGAAGAAACACAGAACGCCGGTAACAACTATTCGGCAAGCAACATCCAGGTCCTCGAAGGACTTGAGGCAGTGCGCAAGCGCCCTGCGATGTATATCGGAGACATCAGCGAAAAGGGTCTCCACCACCTCGTCAACGAGACCGTTGACAACTCCATCGACGAGGCGATGGCGGGCTATTGCACGGACATCGAAGTGACCATCAACGAGGACGAGTCGATAACCGTTCAGGACAACGGACGAGGCATCCCCGTGGACGAGCATAAGAAGCTGCACAAGTCGGCACTTGAAGTGGTAATGACCGTCCTCCACGCCGGAGGCAAGTTCGACAAGGGCTCTTACAAAGTCAGCGGTGGTCTGCACGGTGTGGGCGTGAGCTGCGTAAATGCGCTCTCCACTCACATGAAGTCGCAGGTGTTCCGCGACGGCAAGATCTATCAGCAGGAGTACGAGAAGGGCAAGCCGCTCTATCCCGTAAAGGTTGTAGGCGAGACCACACAGCGCGGTACACGCCAGCAGTTCTGGCCGGACCCCACCATCTTCACCACCACTCACTACCAGTGGGACATCGTGGCACGCCGCATGCGTGAGCTGGCTTTCCTCAACGCCGGCATCCGCATCACACTCCGTGACTTGCGCCCTGACGAGGAAGGCAAGACACGCGAGGAGGTGTTCCATGCCAAGGACGGACTGAAGGAGTTTGTGCGCTACGTAGACCGTCACCGCACCCACCTCTTCGACGACGTCATCTATCTCAAGACAGAGAAGCAGGGCATCCCCATCGAAGTGGCAGTCATGTATAACAACGACTACTCAGAGAACATCCATTCTTACGTTAACAACATCAACACCATAGAGGGCGGTACGCACCTCACCGGCTTCCGCGCCGCTCTCACACGTACGCTTAAGGCTTACGCCGACGCTGACCCTGCCATTTCAAAACAGATTGAGAAGGCTAAGATTGAGATTGCAGGCGAGGACTTCCGCGAAGGTCTCACTGCAGTTATCTCCATCAAGGTGGCTGAACCGCAGTTCGAGGGACAGACCAAGACCAAGCTCGGCAACAGCGAAGTGGCTGGAGCCGTGCAGCAGGCAGTGGGCGAGGCTCTCAGCAACTACCTGGAGGAGAACCCGAAGGAGGCAAAGATGATCTGCGAGAAGGTCATCTTAGCTGCAACAGCACGTATCGCAGCACGCAAGGCACGTGAGAGCGTGCAGCGTAAGAACCCGATGACGGGTGGCGGTCTGCCCGGCAAGCTTGCCGACTGCTCCAACCGTGACCCCAGCAAGTGCGAGATATTCATCGTCGAGGGTGACTCCGCCGGCGGATCTGCCAAGCAGGGACGCGACCGTTACACTCAGGCCATCCTCCCGCTGCGAGGCAAAATCCTCAACGTGGAGAAGGTTATGTGGCACAAGGTGTTCGAGTCTGAATCGGTGATGAACATCATCCAGAGCATCGGCGTACGCTTCGGCGTTGACGGCGAGGAGGACAAGGAGGCCAACATCGACAAGCTCCGCTACGACAAGATTATCATCATGACCGATGCCGACGTCGATGGTTCGCACATCGACACGCTCATCATGACTCTCTTCTATCGCTTCATGCCGAAGGTAATCCAGGACGGACACCTCTACATCGCCAACCCGCCGCTCTACCAGTGCTCTTACAAGAACAAGGTGAAGCAGTACTGCTACACGGAGCAGGAGCGCCAGGCGTTCCTCGACACCTACGGAAACGGCAGCGATGACGGCAAGGCCATCCACACACAGCGCTATAAAGGTCTGGGTGAGATGAATCCTGAGCAGCTTTGGGAGACCACTATGGACCCCGCAACACGCCGACTCAAGCAGGTTACCATCGACAATGCCGCCGAAGCGGACGAGATTTTCTCAATGCTTATGGGCGACGACGTGGAGCCGCGCCGCAAGTTCATAGAGGAACACGCCACATACGCCAACATTGACGCATAAAGGTTAATACATACAAACATCAAGGGCTTGCACCATGTGACTCTATTGCTGACTCACGGTGCAAGCCCTTTTCGCTTTCACACTTTCATACAAATGCAGCGCATTCTCCTTCTTCTTATCATCGTCTTCTCTGCCATCACAGCCTCAGCGCAACCCTTCGGTGGACGCTGGATGACCGCTGGCGGCGCAAACGGCACGGACTGCCTTTGGTTCCGACGCACATTCATCGCCAAGGAACGCCCTTTTCGCGCCGCTGTGACTATAGCAGCCGACTGCCGTTATGTTCTTTACGTCAACGGCAGGAACGTCTCTACGGCGCTCTATACGCCCTCTGACAGACGATTGCCGTCCTGCTCCACCTATGACGTGACACGTTTCCTGTGCCCCGACACCAACATTGTGGCTGTCCAGACCAGCCCTTCGCTGCTTCGCCGTGAGCCTGCCTCGCTTGCCGTGAGCTTCTTCGGCAGCGACATTATGGGCGAACGATTCGCCTGGAGCACTGAGGAAGGATGGACAACATGCCACGCCGGCAGATGGATGACGGAGGAAGGAGAGACAATGGACGCCTCGGAGGACATCCCCCACCCTGCATACGGCGACATGGCGACAGCCCTTTGGCAGCCAGCCGTCCCCACTGAAGGCTATCCGTCAGCGTCCGTACATGACAATGGAGTGACGGCGGAGAACATCTTCGGCTACAGTCACCACTCGTACAACACGCTGACAGACAACGTACAACGCGCCCACACGATTCTCCGCCCACGCTATTTCGACATCATAGACAATCATTCCGTCTCATACGATTTCGCCCCAGGATTCTTCGGCTTCGTACGTGTTACGCTGCGAGGATGCCGCCGTGGCGAACGCATAAGAATAGGCAACCTCCTTTACGTCTGCTCCGGCGAAATGGACGAGCAAGCCTTCGCCCGCTTCACTCCAGCATTCATGCGAAAGATAACCATCAGCGGCGACCGCCACTTCAAGCCCGAACAAGTGCAGGAAGTGGAGGGAATTTGCTTGTAAAAGCACTGCCTACCATAGCAGACCAACCGCTAAACTGCAATTATTCCGTCTTTATGCTTTCCACCGGATTAGCCGTTGCCACTCGCCACGACTGCACCACTACCGTCAGCACCACTACTGCCGATACAGCTACTAAGCTTATGGGGAAGAGCCACCAGTGGATGGGCGTGTGTTCGGCGAAGCTCTGCAGCCAGCTGTTGCTGAGCCACCAGCCTATAGGAGCCGCTATGACGAAGGCTACGACGAGGGGAACGGCGTAACGCAGGGCGAAGAGACTGACCACGGAGCCTACTGACGAACCCATTACCTTGCGGATGGCTATCTCCTTACGACGGTATTCGGTCTCGAACATTGTCAGAGAGAATACGCCGATGACGGTTATGATGATGCAGATGATGGCGAAAAGCTTCACTTGCGAGATGAAGCGGAACTCTTCTATGTAGGTCCACTGCAAGTCGTCGTCAAGGAACTCCATCTCATACTTCTGCGATCCGTCCAGCTTGTTAAGCACCTCGGCTATGCGATGCTTTGCCTCTATCTTGTCCTGACCCTTCGCCACTCGTACGAAAACCTGACCGCAGCGGTCGCCCCACTGTTCCATATCAGGACCAAAGATGATGAACGCCACAGCCACATTGCTGTTGTCGCAACGCATCGACTTGAGTCTGAAGTTCTTGCAGGTGCCCACAATGAGATAATTGCTCGTTGGTCCCCACTCGTTCTGACGACCTATCGAGTCGCCTACCGCCAGCCATTTGTATTGTTTCATGGCAGCCTCGTTGAGCACGTATGCACCCGTCTTCATGTCCGACTCGCGGAAGTTGCGACCTTCCGTAATCTCGAGCTGCATTGTTCGCAGATATTCATAGTCGCAAGGCAGCACCTGAAGGTTCATTTGATGTTCGCCGTCGCCACGTCCCCAGCCCATATAACCGTCACTTGTGCCGATGGCATTCTGCGCATAACCGACGCTTTCCACGAACGGAAGCTTCTTCAGTTCGGCGCGTATGGCATCCCTCTTAGCCTTCGCCTCCTGCGAAAGCATAGCATAGAACACCTCATTCTTGTTGAATCCGTAGTCGCTGTTGAATATGTAGCTCGACTGGTTCGTCATCACACCGATATATATTGCCAAGACGAAAGCCACGCAGAACTGTACCGCCATAATAGCCATACGCAGACGTCTGCCACGCGGCGAGAGTCCGAACGATCCTTTAAGCACCATTGCCGGCGCGAACGACGTGCTGTAAAAGGCGGGAATCACTGCCGACAAAGCACCCACGACGAGAGCCGAAACAGCCATTAGCACAGCAAGAACCATGTGCGAAGCGAAATGGATGTCGCCCGAAACAAGCTTCATGCAGGTCTCGCTGCGCTGGAAAGCCACAACGAGCACGATGCCTATGAGCAGCGCAACGAAGGCGAACAGCACGTTCTCCATTATCATCTTGAGGCGCAGACTGCCCACCGACGCTCCCATCACACGGCGTGTATTGATGCCGCGCATACGCATCGGAACCTCCGAAAGCGAGAAGTTGAGCAGATTGAGCATGGCAATGAACAGAACGAACACCGAAGCAACGGTCAGGACATTCACCAAGCCACGATTGCCACGGTCGTTCGGACCTACGCCAGAGAAATAGATGTCTTCCACGGGAGTGATGCGGAACTTCATGTTGACCTCCTTGTCAAACCTCTTTTCGTCTTTCTCGCTTACGCCGTTGGCTTTCATAAAGGCGAGTTTCATGGCACGCTCCACCTTCTTAGGGTTGGCACCATCGTCAAGTCGCAGATAGACATTAAAGCTCCATTCGCTCCATTCATTCATCACACTCTCGTTCTCGCATATATACACGCCGTTTGGCAGTGTGCAGTTGTCGGGCATATCCTCGCTCACACCTACCACGGTAACGGTAACTTTGTCCCCATTGCCATTTTCATCCTCAAACGTCTTTCCTGCTGCGTTCACCGTGCCGAACATCTTCTCGGCTGTGCTTCGGTTTATGATTACATTAGCTCCGTCTGCACATGTCTTGCTTGAGCCAGACAGTAGCTTGCCCGTGAAGAACTCAATGCCAGGTTTGCCCATATTTACACTTGACACCGTTATGGTGCGGTTGCCCACCTTTACGTCTGTCTTGTTGATATACGGACTGATATAGGTGACATCCTTCACCTGTGGTATTTCCTTTAGTAATGTCACGAATGGGCGACAGATGTTGCAACCCCAGTCTTCGCCGAACAGGCCGCCATATATCTCCAGACGATACATGTGCTTGCAGTCGTGAATGTTATGGTTATACGTGCGGTTGTATATCACCTGCGTCATGAACAAATAGAACGTGGCTACGGCTACACCCAAGCCCAGGAGATTGAGCAGGGTGGCGAGGCGGTAGCGACGAAACATATATAATAAGCTTTTCATATATTCTTTTTTTTATTCTCAACTTAAATGATTCTCCCGCTGTTGTCCACCACCTGTCCGTCGAACAAGTTGATAATTCTGTTTGCCATCATGGCGTCGTGCTGCGAGTGGGTCACCATCACGATGGTGGTTCCTTCGGCATTGAGCTGCGAGAGCAGTTCCATTACAGCGAGTCCGCTCTTCGAGTCGAGATTACCTGTCGGCTCGTCGGCGAGGATGAGCTTCGGCTTGCCCACCACGGCACGTGCTATAGCCACACGCTGCTGCTGACCGCCGGAGAGTTGCTGCGGATAATGCTTGGCACGCTGACTGAGTCCCACCTTGCGGAGAATCTCAGTTACGCGCTCGCGACGTTCCTTGGACGGTACGTTGAGGTAACGTAGCTGCAGGTCTACGTTCTCCTCTACGGTAAGCTCGTCAATGAGATTGAAACTCTGGAACACGAAGCCTATCCTGCCGCGACGATACTTCGTGCGTTCGCTCTCCTTCAGCTTGCCAACGGGTTCGCCGTCGAGCCAATATTCGCCGCTGTTGGGATTGTCAAGGAGTCCGAGGATGTTGAGGAGCGTCGACTTGCCGCAACCGCTCGGTCCCATTATGGCGACAAACTCGCCGTCTTCCACGTTTATGCTAACACCGTTGAGAGCCACTGTCTCCACTTCTTCCGTGCGGAAGATCTTCGAAAGATTTTCTGTCTTTATCATGATTATTACTATTTTAAAATTAATACTTCATTGTCCTTGAATGCTTCGTAACCGCTGGTTATTACCTTTTCGCCTGGCTCCAAGCCCTCGGTCACCTCATAATACTGCGGGTTCTGGCGGGCTATGCTTATGCTGCGGCGGTACGCCTTCTTGCCGGAACGGTCGAGCACGTATATCCAGTTGCCGCCGGTGGTCTGGAAGAAGGTGCCGCGGGGGATTAGCGTTGCCTGCGACGACTTGCCGAGAGCCAGCTCCACGTAGTAAGTCTGACCGCTGCGCATCTGTGCTGGACGCGAGCTTACGAAGACAAAGTCCGTGCGGAACGATCCGTCGCGCACCTCAGGATAAACCTTGCGGACACGCAACTGATATTGCTTGCCGTCGCGCGTGATGGTGGCTATGAGTCCCGGACGCACACGGTCGATATAGTGTTCGTCTATCTTCGCCTCTATCTTGAAGTCGCTGAGGTCGTTTATCTGTCCGATGTTCTGACCGGTCTGTATGTTCTGACCAAGCTCCACGTCCAGCAGTCCCAGCTCGCCGTCGATGGCTGAGCGCACCTCCAGCTTGTTCTTACGCTCACGAACGAGCAGCACGTTCTTGCGCATATTCTGAAGATTGTCCTCCATCTGCGCCATCTGGACGTGACGATAGACGCTGTCCTGCTTCAGTCGCTGACCTATAAGACGCTGCTTGCGCTGAGCGAGATTATAGTCCTCGCGGCTCTGAAGATAAACCTCCTTGCTTATCAGCTTCTCCTTGTACAGGCGCGAGTTCTGCTGAAAGGCACGCAGCTTGCGATTGCAGTCCATGTCGAGCGTGGCTTCCTCCGTGCGGTTGTTGAGCCTGTCCTGCTGCATGGCCACCTGCGTGTTGCGCAGCAGATTCTGCTTTTCGGCAAGTTCAGCCTCAGCATTGAGAATCTGCAGGTCCAGATTGCTGTTGCTCAGTCGCAATATCACGTCGCCTTTCTTCACGCGAGTGCCTTCCTCAACAACCTTTTCTCTCACGATGCCTCCCTCTTCAGGCGATATCTGCACCACCTGGATGGGCACCACCTGTCCGTTAAGACGCACATAGTCGTCAAACTTGCCACGTGTGACATCGCTCACCGTGACGTCAGCTCTCTCTACGGTCATCGTGCTCGCCGTGCTGCCGAAGACTATCCACGTGAGCAGCGCCGCCACTGCCACCGCCGCCGCAATATACAAAGCGTAACGGCGAATGAATGATTTCTTTTCTATAGGTCGGTCCATAATTTTTCTCCTTTATAATATGCTAATAGCTTTTTGTTATAAGCCATTGTCAGCTGGCTCTGCAGCAGCCTTACCCTACTCTGCAGCAGCGTCACAGCTGCCGTCTTAACGTCAATGGACGATGCCAAGCCTTCCTCATACTTGCGTGTGGTGAGACGTGAGGCGATGCTGTCCGCCTCCACCTGTTCCTGCATCTTCTCCACCTCCTTCGTGCTGTTCTCTACGTCCGAGGCAGCCTCAACAATGATGCGCCGCAGTTCAGACTGCTCGTACGCGAGGTTCTCCTGCGCCTGAACGAGAGCCGTCTTGCGTCGGCGTATCGTGGAATATGTGGCAAGGCGGTCGAACAGCGGAATAGAGAGCGACAGCCCTACGTACTCGCCGGCGTTGTTGCGGAACTGGGAAGAAAAGGAAGCGTGTCCGCCCTTATCCATATTGCGGAAGAAAGAAGTGGACACGCCACCAGAGAGAGAGATTGTCGGAAGTAATGCTCCGCGTGCTGCACGCAGACTGTAGCGTGCCGCCTCCACATTCTGCTGCGCCTTAAGGATGCGCGGATTGTCTGTGGCGGCGAAAGCGGATATCTGTGAAGCGTCCTCGACTGTGAGGATTTCGTCATCGAAGGACGGTTGTATGACGGCGAGAGCGGAGTCGACGGGGAATCCCATCAGTTGCTTCAGCGCCAAACGTGCCTTGGTGGTCTGACTCTGCATGTGCGCCAACTCGTATTCGTCAGCGGCAAGCGTGGCACGCATCTGCGCCACATCGGCATCGCTCTTCTGCCCCACCTCAGCCATCACACTGGTCTGACGGAGCAGCTCACGGCTCTCGTCGCGCTTCTTGGCGGTCTGGCTGACAGCACCCTCGCAATACACGAGGTCCATGTAAGCCTTATAGACCTTCAGCGCCACATCGTCCTTCTCTGCCCTTACGCCGCTGCGACCCATTGCCTCGTTAGCCTTGGCAAGCCGCAGATTGTTGTATCGCTGCAAACCGTCGAACACCACGAGCGACGCCTGCAAACCGTAACCGTTATATAATGTACTTACATCGGTGTAGGTATTGGTGGACGGGTCGATGGCACGGCCGAAATTCATCTGTCCGTCCACGGAGCCGTAGACGCTCGGCAGGAACGCGCCGATGGCCTGTGTCTTCACCGCACGGCTGTCCTCAAGCGCAAACTGCTGCTGGCGCACGCCGTGACTGTGGTCGGCGGCATACTGCATGCAGCGCTCCACGCTCCAGGGTTCGGAGGCGGACAGCGGCAAGGCGGCAGCAATGACGTAAATAATAAGAAATAATCGCTTCATCATGTCGTTTCTTTGTTTTTACGTTGCAAATTTAACGACTGGAAACGTACGACGTAATAACGAATCGGAAGAAAAACAAGAAACGAAAGCAAATCGGACGAAAAGTGTATGAAAATCATACAATAGCGGCTGGCATCCGCCATCCGCTAAACAGGAATTAGTCGGATAGATTGAAATTAATAATCCCTTTACCTTCTGCGTGGCACCATCGGTCCGTGTCCGTTGTTCTTCATCACTAACTCCTCAACAAGATGCTTTGTCAAGTCGCCCAAGGGGAGTTCTACGGTCACTTTATTGGAAATCTTGAATGCTGGCGAAATGATAGGAACGGTCTCCATCTTGCGCTCGAACGAATTGTAGCGGCGCTCCACACCGAGATTCATGTAGAAACGGCGGTTGCCAACGGTCATATATCCACCGTAACTTGTGGTAGGCACATACGGGAATGCAGCCATGCAGATAAACGGGTTGGAGTTGTAGTAAGTGCCGAAGACGGTCAGAGAAAGGTTCGGGCTGAAGCTGTAGGCTATCTGTCCAGACACGCCGTATTGCGAGGTGACGCGACCGTAATAGAGGTAGCGGTTGGCAGAGAGCATGCCCTGCACGGTCAAATCGCCAAGACTGTACTGCACGCCGCCACTCACCGACTGCACATCCATCAGTCCGATGTAGCTGCGATAGTTTCCTACGGCAGTAAGACTCAGATTCTTCGACACCTCCATCGACGTAGCCTCCGTATGGCTCGCATCATAACCGTAGGCAAGCGGCTTCTCTACAGCGAACGACATAGGCATAGGCGAAAGCATGACTGGCGTGGCAAGAACATCGGAAGACGCCATCGCCTTCATCATCAGAATGTCCGAATAGGAAGGCGTTATGGGCTGTGTCAGCCCCGACACTTCCTGCGCCGCAGCCCCCATCGTCGTTGCCGACAAGAACATCAAAAAAGCCATCAGTTTCTTCATATCTCACTACGTTTTGTTGTCAGTCACAAAGATACAAAGAATTATTAGCTAAATCACAAAGAGTTTTGCTGATAATATGTTATTTATTGCAAATAAAATGTAATACACCTAAAACCAACTATATATGAAAACCAGAGGACGCAATATCTGCGATACGCTTAAGGCTATCCGCAAGGAAATAGCGGATGCCAACGGAATTGAATATTCACCCGAGGAATGTCACTTCAAGGGCGAATGCAGGGGAACTTGCCCGAAATGCGAGCAGGAAGTGAAAGACCTGGAGTATGAGTTGAGACTCCGACAGATGGCTGGAACGGCTATCAAGGTGGCAGGCGTCGCTGCTGGAATAGTTGCCATGACTGCCTGCTCGGACGGCAATATACAAAGAACGGCTTCGGATAATGTCAAGCCAAGAGTGGAGAAGCCAGCAAAAGAGGAAAGCCCCAGACTGTTAGGGATTGCTCCATACCGTCAGCCGGAAGAAACAAGCAGCAAGATATTCGGTGCTGCCGAGGAGATGCCTTCATTCCCGGGTGGCGAGAAAGCATTGATGCAATACATCAAGGACAACACCTATTATCCGAAAGAGATGTGTGAAGGAGCAGCTCAAGGCAGAGTGATGGTCGGCTTCGTTATCAATGAGGACGGAAGCATTAGTGATGTAAAGGTATTGAGAAGCCTTACGCCTGAACTTGACGAGGTGGCTGTTAAGATTGTGAAAGGTATGCCAAAATGGAATCCCGGTAAACAGAACGGCAAAGCGGTGAAGACAAAATACACAGTACCCGTATCTTTCCGAACAGAATAAAATGACAACAGTTCCACTTATCTGCATCGACCGCCACCGCCTTACGATAGACGGTGAGGGGGTCACCACGCTCGTGGCGTTCCACGGGTGTCCTCTACATTGCAAGTACTGCCTCAATCCGCAATGCCTTGAAGCCGAAGACATATGGAAGGAAACGGACGCAGAACTCCTGATGAAGGACGTGGAGATGGACAATCTCTACTTCCTCGCTACGGGAGGCGGCATCTGCTTCGGTGGAGGCGAACCGCTCTTGCGAAGCTCCTTCATAAAGGAGTTTTGCGGGCAATGCCCGGAAGGATGGCAGTTTACGATGGAGACAAGTCTGAACGTGCCTCGCCGCCACTTGGAGGAAGTGGCTCCCGTCATCCATTCCTTCATCATCGACATAAAGGACATGAGCCCCGCCATCTATCAAGCCTACACGGGCAAGAGCAACCAGCAAGTCATAGACAACCTCGTATGGCTCTCCACCCACGCCAAGCATAAAGACAAAATCATCATCCGCCTACCGCTCATTCCTCAATTCAATACGCCGGAAGACAGGGAGCGCAGCAAGCAAGCATTAAAGCAAATGGGATTTGAGCGGTTTGACGAATTCGAGTATATTTGCAGACATTAGATGCAATTAGTGCATCAATGATGCACCAATTTGTGTCACAAAACTAAGACAATTAAGGGAGCAGGAAGGCTGAGGTCAGTCATTCATCTCGCGGTCGAGCCGGTTGCGCCACAGATACTTGCGCGTTTCGTGTACGATGACTCCGTTCAGACCTATCAAGGACAGAAGATTAGGGATGGCCATGAGCGCATTCATGCAGTCGGCAATGTTCCACACAATAGTGAGATTGGCGACGCTGCCGACAAAAACGGCAACGATGTAGAGCATGCGGTAAGCGTGAGTCCAGCGCTTACCCTTGAGATATTCCATAGCACGCCGCCACTCATCTCAGTACTGATGCCGTACGAGGTGTGCATTATCGTGGAAATGGCATTGGCCTGCACCGTACAGCCGATGCCGAAAGCAGCAATGGCTGTAAACACGGCAAACAACATTCCCATCTTACGCCATCCCAAGCCACGTTCCAGAGTATACATCGGACCACCAAGCATGCGTCCACTTTCAGACTTCACACGGTATTTTATAGCAAGCAACGCCTCGGAATACTTCGTCGAAATGCCGAACACGCCGGTAAGCCAGCACCAGAACACCGCTCCCGGACCGCCTAACGCCACCGCTGTGGCAACGCCAATGATGTTTCCGGTGCCGATGGTGGCGGCAAGAGCTGTGGCAAGGGCGCCAAACTGCGACACGTCACCCTTCTGCGACTTGTCGCGCTGTACGGAAATACGGATGGCTGTGAACAGCTTACGTTGCGGGAAACGCAAGCGGACAGTAAGAAAAACGTGCGTACCAAGTAGCAGTACAATCATGGGCCAGCCCCAAAGAAACGAGCTTAGCGTGGCGAAAAAATCGTTGACGTTATCCATATCTAATGTGTATTCATTGTTATCCTGACGGCTTTCAATATGCTTCGGTTTGCCATAAAACCATTGCAAAATGCTTTACAAAGCGATGCAAAGGTAATAAAATATTTTTAATGATGGTTCACACGTCACAATATTTGCATTTCTAACGCTCAATACAGCCAGTTCAGCGCACAAAGAAATCTTTGGCGCGAAATTCTCGAGTTTTGAACACTTACGCTTAACACGCTCACACACAATACGTTATGTTGTTATTAGATTTCAGACATAACAAACAGCATAGCAAAACAAGCCTGTTAAGGTTGCAAAAGAGCCACTTTTGCATTGCAAAACATCAACTGTTATGATACGATAGAGCCTCTTTTGCGTTCCAATAGTAGAAGTATTGGAGTGCAAAAGAGGCTCTTTTGATATTTTAGAGTGCTTTCAGCCCTGCATAATCCTACAAAAACCGCCACTTGATTCCCTATAATCAATTTTATTTTTGTAACATGTTTTTACTCTTGTACGATATTTGCATTGGCAGACACAAAGACATACCATACCCCAAACTCAAACAGTTGGTTTACGCATTGTTTACGCAGAAATCGGAGGAATTCTCTTATCCCACACAAACACTTTATTCAGAGGCTATAAATCCAAACTGTTTTCTTTGAGCAAGAAATCGAAAAGCCCGATTGTAAGAAGACCTTCTTCATTTCGACGGGGCATGATGTGGTCTTTAACAATGATAATCTTCTTGAAAGAGTCATCTATGCTCATCAGCGATCGGGATTCTTGTATCTCTTTCTCCCTATCCGGAATTGACAAGGCTGATTGTACATAGTACTTTTTACTGCCGAGACTGGCGATAAAATCCACCTCCAGTTGAATGCGGCCCCACTTGCCGTCCTTGTCTTGCTTCTTTTTTTCCACCATTCCGACATCCACACTATAGCCACGTGTGATAAGCTCATTATAAATGATGTTTTCCATGATATGCGTCTCCTCTTGTTGGCGCATATCCAGAATGGCATTTCTCAAACCTATATCTGAGAAATAGTATTTGGAGAGTGTATTGATATATTTCTTACCTTTTATGTCGTAGCGGATGGCCTTGTTTAGAAGGAACGATTCAGACAAGTAATTGAGATAATTCGAAATGGTCTTGTTTGAGATATTTACATTCTTTACACTCTTGAAGGTGTTTGATAGTTTTGTCGGATTGCATGGCGAGCCAATGGAAGAAGCCATAATGAGCACCAATTCGCGCATTTCGTCTTCGTTCTGTACCTTATGCCTCTCTATAATATCAGCCAGATATACTGTTTCAAACAAGTTTTTAAGATATCCTATTTTCTTCTGCTCTGTATCAAATGACTGGATAAGGGGCAAACCACCATAGGTGTAATATTCACGCCATGCGTCTTGTTTATCACCTCCAATGGCAGAATAGAATTCGGAAAAAGACAGTGGATTCACATGTATCGTTTCGCCTCGGCCTCGGAACTCTGTGGGTATATCTGATGACAGGAAGTGAGAGTTACTGCCAGTTACATAGGTGTCAGCATTATCAATATGACGGAAACTGTTCAATACATCCACGAACTCATCCATCAGTTGCACTTCATCTATAATGATGTAGTACGGCAGACTATCCTTAATCCTGTCGTGAACATAATGGAGCATTGTGTCAGGATTTCGTAGCTCTTTGTTCAAACGGTCTTCAAGATCAATGCGGATGATATGGTCTTTAGCCACTCCATTATCCAATAAATAGTGATAGAACAAAACATTCAGCAGATATGACTTACCACATCTGCGGATTCCGGTAATCACTTTGATAAAGCCGTTCTGCTGGCTATCTATCAACTGCTTAAGATATCTGTCTCTTTTTATCTCTTCCATACTATTCCTTATTTTTGCCAATATTGGCACTTTTTGGTAATGCAAAGATAGCGGATTTAATTAAGGTCGCCAAACCATCACGACTAAAAAATGCCAGAATTGACATTTTTTAGTCGTGCAAATTGTATGTACACGGAATTTTTGGCAATATTGCCACTTTTTCCGCGCAAAGCATCATGTACAACTCTTGTTAAGTATTATTTCTGCTTTTATCACAAGTATGATCGTTAAACAACCTCAAAGAAACTCCATTTATTTGGCATTGTAGATTAAAGTTCATATCTTTGCTATCGCTATGCATTTAGGGCAAGCCATGACCGTGATGGTGCTCTTCCTATTATTTGAGGAAAGTGAGTTTGCCTAACCTTCGTAGAAGGGTTATTCTATTCCGTGAATCGTTGTGTAAGGAGAGTGCCAGTCGGAAAGCACTTGGAATAAATCTTACATGAAAGTCACTTCAGGGGTTGAGACCGATTAGCAGAAGCCCGGTTACCATTCAGCGACAGAAGAGGACAAGATTGCACCGCTGTATATAATGACTTTGCATTTTCTGGCTTATATAAGACAGAAACAAATCATTGTATACAGTGTTTTGTGTATGTATGCCTCACATCACAAGATTTCTGTAAAGCAGAGGTATGTTGAACAGAAACAATAAAAAGAAATGGTTAAGTTGACTAAATCCATGCCCATTGTCAAGGAACGCACATGCACAGCTTCTATGGTTCTTGACACGCGGACGAACAGGAAGAACGTAAGCGAGTTTCCTCTAGCCGTCCGTTTTACGATTGACCGCAAACTATTCTATTATCAAGTTGGTAGTTCTTATACTGAGAAGAAGTTTTCAGACATCTGCAATGCTTCAAAGAGTGCATCCGACAATTATCGCATACAAAAAGAATGGAGAGATACATTCGCAACAAAGTACAAGGATTTGTTGGAGAACCTTAACAAGGGTGGCATATTGACGTATGAAATGGTGCGTCAAGCTGTAGTTGAAGGCAATACTTATACAGTACAAACATCAAATAATATAGAGAAGGCACTATCTTTCATTGGCATATGGGAACAGACAATCCGAGAATTGCGTACCAATGACAATGGCGCTCGCTTCACTACCGCAGAAAGCTACGAATACTCCTTGAAGTCTTTTAAGAAAATACTTGGTGACGAGACTGTAAAAGGCTTCGATGTCAGTGCCGCTGAAATTCAGAAATGGAAAGATGGCATGCATGATGGTGTCATTGGCAAAGGAGGAAAAATTGAAGGAAAGATAAGTGATACCACCGCTGGAATATATCTTCGTTGTTGCCGTGCAGTATGGAACCGCTGTGTTAGAGAAGGCTATTTGAAAGACGTTCCTTATCCATTTTCAAACAAGAAGGAGAAAGGACTTGTAAGTATTCCTAAGAGCGCAAAGCGCAGACAAAGCTATCTCAATGTAGAGCAGATGACTGAACTTTACAATCTGTTTGTGACGAAATCATACCCTACACAATGGTCTGAGGAATATACTAAACGAGCACATTATTCTCTTGGATTATTCCTTGTTCAATATCTATGCAATGGTTTCAATATGGCAGATGCAGGCCGACTGACATACAGCGACTATTATTATCAGACTGGAGGCAAGGCATTCCGATTTAACCGCAAGAAAACCGCAGAGCGCAGTATAGATGGTTCAGAGGTTATCATTCCGATTATCGCTCCATTACAAAATATCTTGAATGAAATTGCAGCCAAGCCCAATCGTGGCGCTTTCGTGTTCCCTGATATACTGAAAGGCGCAGAAACAGAGGAAATGCGACGCAAATATACCTCACAAGAGAACTCTAATGTGAAGGACAGAATGGAAAAAATATGCCATGAGGCTTTGCATTGGGACAAATCCATTTGTCCATCAGGTACATGGTGTCGTCATTCGTTTGCCACCAATCTTCACAATGCAGGTGTTGACATGGATTACATTTCAGAAAGTATGGGACATGCTGTTACAGACCATGCCATAACGCAAATTTACATTGAGCATTATCCTTTGGACATTCAGATGGAGAACAACACAAAATTGCTAAAGTTAGAAACGCTGTCAACGGAAAGAGAAGCATTACTTGCAAAACTCTCAAACCTGTCAACGGCAGAGCTTGCAAAGTTATTGGCATAACACATTGATATATATATGTTCAATTTTATAGAGAAGCTTAAAGACTATACAACAAGACGTGACAATACAGACATGATTGTTCGTTCTTGGGTATCGGAAAACAATAGTGCCTATGCTGATTTCAAAAGACGCATAGATGCTATTGCTCATGGTGATATATCTGTGTTGGAACAAATGTTCAGATTGGCAAAAGACTGTATACCACAAGAGGCTTTGGATTTGTATGCATGGTTGAGTAATCTTGACAAAGGGTTAAATATAGATGCGCAACTTCGGTGGGCTGGTAAATATACAAACGTTATAGTTGAATGTTTGACCCAAAAACATTCATGGCTTTCGGTCAATTTGGAAACAGGTGAAGTGGTGGTATCGGCAGATAGAAGACCGGATTGTCTTACGGTATGTGCTGACACGCCTTTGGATTTATGGAGAAGGCTTCCTGCGAATGTTAAAAGCAATATTGTCAGTGCCGTTGATGCTATAATTGATGAATGTGAGCAGTTATGCAATATTGAAAAGGAAAATATATATCAAGGAATAGCATACTTTGCTCAACTATTGCTCTTGTCTCATGTTGCATTTATGGGTGAGTTTTTGGCAAACTTATATGACATGGTTATTGAGGAGAAACACCCTTTGGCTTATTGCATGTATTATTTTGTTGTTGTTGATCATGGATTGACAAAGATGGCAGAAATACTTGATAATATCCTTTGTAATGATAACATCGATCAAAATGGAATGGTATTAATAGGTTGTTGCATAAGGATGCTTGCAGGACAAAGTATTGAAATGGGAGTGGAGACAAAAGCTTCATGGGAAAAGGCTTCCAAGGATTATAGTCCTGATATATGGAAAGAGATTGCCTATGTCATGCACAGCATAAAAGCGAAGCGAGGCAATAGAAAGACAATAAAACCGATAGATGATATTCTCATTGGAGACTGTAAAAAAATAAAAGAAGGCATACGCCTTTTCTTGCATGACAACCAAGAAGATATATGTCTTGCATACCTGCTCTGGGCATTGGTTAAAGCTGGGAAAACAAAACCATCGGTCAAATATATGACCTTTCATCGTGCCATTGAAAGTTTTGCAAGATGTACTTTCGGGCATGATGTGCCACAAAAGCGATATGGAGAAATAAAAGAAATGAGTTTGACAGGGCAGCAACGAGGGAAAAGTTACAAGAAAGCTAAACAACTAATAGACTATTGGACAGAATATTTTATAACCTGCGGATGATTGGAGGAATCCAATTATCCGCTTTCTTTTTGGTTAACGGCTGTTGCATAATGGTTGGTTTGTTTAAGGTAAATGTAAACCGACCAATAAACCGAGACTCCTTTTCTATCTTTGCAAGCGAAATCAATTCTACAAATATGAGTTGAGTTTCAACAACAGTATTATCAACAAAAAGAAACAATATGAATACAAGCATTGACATCAACCAACTCCTACAAAAACCAGTAGCCATGATGACTGGTGAAGAGTTATTCCTCCTTCTTTCTAAAGGTATTGAAAGCAATAACACCAACATGGCGCAGTCCGTTTCCAGAGGAAACTATTATGGTATTGAAGGCATTGCCCGGATATTTGGATGCAGTGTCCCGACAGCCAACCGCATCAAGAAAAGTGGTGTCATAGACAAAGCCATCACTCAAATTGGTCGGAAGATTGTTATAGATGCTGATTTGGCACTGGCATTGGCTAAAGAAGCAGGATGCATTCAGTTAAACGGAAAATGATATGAAGGAAGAATGGAAGCATAAGTTAGTGGTGGAAAGCAACGGCAACGTAGCCAAGACCATCAGCAACCTCAGAATCATTTTCACGCATGATGAAGAGTTGAGCCAGATTAAGTTTGACACCTTCTGCCAGGACGACTTTTCGTTTAGCAAGAGGTTTCAGAATGTGAATGGCGGAAAGATAGATGAGGAATCGGTCGGGAAAATACAAGATTACTTGGAGCAGACATACAAGCTGCGGCTGACGCAGAGCAAGGCGTTTGAGATATTGAAAACAACATCCTCAGAACGAAGTTACAACCCTGTACAAGACTTTATTCTCCAAGAAGATTGGGATTATGTGCCTCGTATCTCCAGAGCTATCATAGATTATTTGGGAGCTGAGGACACACCCCTTGTTCGTGAACAGACAAAGTTGTGGTTTGTTGCAGCTGTCGCTCGTGTGTTTGAGCCTGGATACAAGTTTGATAATGTGCTTACATTGCCTGGTCCGCAAGGCATAGGCAAAAGTACATTTTTCAAGGCGATAAGCGGAAAATGGTTTAACGACTCATTCTCTTTTGCAAGTGGCGAAAAGGAAAAGGTTGAAACAATTACAAACGGATGGATTATTGAAATAAGTGAGTTGAACGGCATGAAACGTGCCAATGATGCGGAAGCTGCTAAAGCATTCCTTAGTAGATGCAGTGATTATATGCGTCCAGCCTACGGACACAAAGTGATTGAGTTCAAGCGACACAATGTGTTTGCGGCGACAACCAACGAAACCAATTTTCTGCAAGGTGACAACGGTAATCGTAGATGGTGGATAATTCCAGTTAAGGGGAAAGGGCATGTGTCTGAATGGTTGCCAAGACTACAGAAAGTAGTCCCACAGCTATGGGCAGAGGCTTATACCTACTATTGGCAAGACACAAAGTTGTATCTCTGTCCAGAATTGGAAGCAAAAGCAAATGAAGTACAGATGAACCATTCTAATATCCTCACCGACCCAATACTTGAGGACATCCAAACTTATTTAGAACGTGAAGTACCACTGGGTTACTCTTCATGGTCTATACCTGCACGATTGGCTTATCAGAAAGGCTCTTACATTGAACCTACGCCTACGGCAATGCAGCCTATCAATATGGTGTGTGCTCGGCAGATTATTGAGGAACTTCCTAACGATTTGATTCGACGCAATCCGTCAAAATACACTTCGCAATATGTCAACAGACTTATGTCATTGATTGATGGTTGGGAACGGTGTGAACAAGAGAAAGTTAAAGGATTGCATCCTGCTTATTGCGACAAGACGGGAAGAGCCAAACATCCTTGGGTGAGAATTGGCACACTTCAAGTGCAAATGTCAAAGAAAGAGGAAACTCAACATCAAGAAGAATTGCCGTTTTAATAAAAAAAAATAAGGGAAGAAAAGAAAGGCTTCGCATCACTTTTGAAAATCGGCAATACTCTTTAATCTGTCCCTTTTCCCTAAAGTTTAACCCAAAAGAATAAAAAGTAAGAAGATAATAATAGTTTGAGCAATAATAAAAGGCGACAAGGGACAATACTTTCTCTTTTCGCCAGCAATACAAATCTTGATATGTAAAGAGAGTTAATCATCATGGTGTACAACCAAACCGATAGCAGTGCTATGCAAGAAATACCAATGTCATACAAACGCACTTCGTTTGTCCGTATGCCAATGGACTTCTTGAACGCTCGCAAGCTCGCATTGGGTTGCACACTTTTATAGAAGCAATACTTGGTATGAATAAGAAAAATATAGAAAAGGAAGCACCGAAATACACGAGCCGCCTGATAGTAAGGCTTACGCCACAGTTTCATAAGGAGATAGCGGAATATGCTACTCTTTGCGGACTGACAACAAGTGCATACGCACGCAAGCGGTTGGAGGGCAAATATCCCAAACAACGCTTGACAGACAAAGAAATGGAGGCTTTGAACAGCCTTTCGGATGCCAGGGGGGATATACAGAAATTGTTCGGCTTCCTCAAAGGACGTCCGCTTACGGAACGTGAGAACATTCTACGTAGCGAAATCTTTATGAAACGATGGAGAGCAAGCGCAGAGGTAATCTTGAACCGCATGATTGAGATAGAGAAATACTTAACCCAATAGAACATACGACATATATGATAGCAAAAGCAAAGGTAATAAGTCATGGCGCAAATGCCATACGTTACTCAGTGGATAAGTACAAGGCTGAGATTGTAAAGACCAATCTCTTGCCCGATGATATTTCCCCAACGGCAATGTGGGCAAGAATGCTTGCCTTGCAGAAGAAGTTTGAGGACAGATTGAACCGTTATCATCCGCTCAAACGGAACATGATACGTATTGAGGTTTCCCCAACCTCGGAGGAAACACAAGGTTGGACAATGGAGGACTGGCAGAGGTTGGCAGACGACTTTATCCGTGAGTTTGATGCGGTTGACCTTTCTGCCAAGTCGAAGCGTAAAAGTGCAAAGGCAACCAATCTCAAAGACAGCCAGTATGTAGTTGCACTTCACCGTGACAGCAGGAGTGGTATTATGCACCTTCACATTGATGCGAACCGCATAGACATAAGGGGCAACGTGAATGATGCCCATTATATCTACGAGAGAGCGATGGCTGCTGCCGCCAAGGTTGGGCAACAGCGTGGATGGAAAGATGCCCAAGAGGTAAGCCGTCAAAATAAGGAAGCGATAACCAATGATTGTCTTTCCGTTTTGGCTAAGATGCCGTACTTTGATTGGGGACTATACACAAAATGCCTCACGCAAATGGGATATGATGTCAAACTGCAATCCGACAATAAAGGACAAGTGCGTGGATATGCCATCAAGCGTGGTAACTCCATTTATAAGTCCTCGGAACTTGGCAAAGGTCGCTGTCTGATGCCCTCAAAGATTGAATGCACATGGGCTAAACTGCATCATCAAGAATTGGAGAAATCAGTTTCAACTCCAACAAAGAATAGCCAACAGCCAAAGATTATGACTGTGCCCAATCCCTTACCCACTGTGGACAACATTCCAAAGATATGTCACTTCGACTTTTATACGGACGAGTTTCATCATTACCCTGTTGATATTGCTCAGAATTGTCTGGATGTCATCGACAAGAATATAGCCTTGGATGGCGACAATGTGTTTGCCAAGATTGGCGATGTACAGAAGACCGCCATTCTTCTCTTTGCTGAATACATTGATGCAGCCACAACCATTGCCGCCCAGTCAGGCGGTGGCGGAGGTGGTGTAACCTCTGGTTGGGGACGTGACAAGGACGAGGATGAACTGTCTTGGGCGCATCGTTGCGCTATGATGGCTAATCGCCTGTGCAGACCTCGCAAGAAGCAAGGATATGGTAGATAACCGAATGTTTAACCAACAACATTGACATTATGCCAATAGGTAAAAGTAAAATCTCAGATATGGATTTCGGTTCTTTCGAGAACTCGATTGACAAGAATATCGAAACGGATAAGGCTTCGGACAAGTTTGACCAACAACTGCGAGCCTACAAGGATGCTGGCAATAGCTTGACTTCAGCAAAATCAGAACTTGAAAAGGCTGCATCTTCTTTACTGGAAGTAAAGGATAACTTGAATAAAGCCACCGATAAAGCGGACGCTGTTACAAAAGCCATTGATAGCTTTATTGCCAAAGTGAGAGATATAAAATTCAAGGCTAAAGTTGATGATGCCGACATTGAAAAACTGACAGATGACAGAAAGAAACTCATTGGCGATGAGTTCAAACTTCTTGAAGACCACCGAAAGGAGAATAAGGATATTCTCACTCGCCATTTCTATGATATGTCTAATATGATGTCAAGGAATGAAGGTGTGTGGTTGTCAAATGGTTGGGTAAAGACTTTGCTTTGGATATTCTTGCCGTGTTTCCTTTATACGGTCATTTCGATTGTTTATCTTGTCGCATCATATATAGACAAGTAAGCAGAGGATGGGGTGATTTGAAATCACCTCATCCCCCGCTTTGGACTGTCAATTCTTAATATCATCAAATGGTAAAGAATTGAATTTATCAAAATCCGAACTGAATAATTTATCTTGTATCACACGATATTTTTCAAACTCTGATTCTGCGAAACTTTTGGCAAATTCAGCAGAAACCTTTCCTGCATCATGTAATACGGCATCACCTCCAGCTTCAAGAATAATATCAATACGTTTAGCCCAATCTTCCATTGTCATGGGTATATGTCGATTTGCCATACGTTCAGCTAAATCAAGTACAGAGTTGACAAGTTTTCCCATATCTTCAAGTTCCACTTGTTTTAGATAGTTTTTGGCGATACTTACATCTGGTTTGACGATTTTACCATCAGGTGCATTTTCCCAAGTAGTCAGTCCCATATGCTCTTTCTCTGCATTGGCTCTTTCTACTATAAGTTCAGCTGCGGTATGCCCATGCACTGCATAATGCATCTTATTCTGAACTTTTTTATAAAACAGACGTGTGGTAGGTGCATCCTTATTGTAGTCAACAGCTGTAGCATATATATCCGTGAGCTTTTGGTAAAATCTTCGTTCACTCAATCTAATCTCGCGTATTTCTGCTAACAAATGCTCAAAATAGTCCTCACCTATGAACGAACCATTCTCCATGCGCTTCTTGTCTATGATATAGCCCCGGAGCGAGAACTGCCGGATAACATAGGTACACCATTGGCGGAACTGTGTGGCACGGATGGAGTTGACTCGATAACCCACGGAGATGATGGCATCGAGGTTATAGAACAACGTGTTGCGCCGAACCTCTCTCGCACCTTCTTGTTGAACTACCGAGATTTTCTCGGTAGTTGCCTCCTTGTTCAATTCATTCGTATCATATATGTTCTTCAGATGCAAACCGATGTTATCAGCGGAACAATCAAAAAGCACGGCCATGGCTTTCTGCGTAGCCCATACCGTCTCTTCCTTATATAGCACCTGAATGCCCTGTTCCTTACCTTCCGCCACGAAAGTCAAGAACTCTGCCGTACTGTTTCGTATTTCAAATTTCTTTGCCATTATTGATTTCCTTTTATGTACTAATCAAAATAACAGAGCTGGTTATAATTAATGAGATTAATACTTTCTTCTTCTCGGTCATAACAAGAAAAGCGCTGATCTGTTGCACTTTTAATCTTTTCGCAAGCCACAACAGGATCAATATTTCGTATTTCCACATTATACAAGAAAACACCAAAACAAATATGCATGTCAGCTGATGTCAAACTTTGTCTTGGACCAAGAACATAACAAATCTGCTGACATGTGAGAAAAATATCATACGCAATCTCCATTAATCCTCCTCTGCAGCATGAGAGCATTAAAATACTATCTTCATTCATACATTTGCTATTACAAAGAAGCATTGCTAAATTTTTCCAACTCATATTAACATTTCCATCTTCACTTGCAAAACCTTCTGAGTTACCATGGGCACTAAGATAAATATAGTCAAAGTGTGCATTAGTTGATAGAATTTGTTCCAGTTCATCATTGTCTCGCACACATTTACATAGCGATTCAATTCCGTACAATTGCGATTGCTCGCAAATACCATTGCATTCATGTGGCTCATCTGAACTTCCACATGCCATTAAAACTAATATCCTCTTGCTCATTTTTAATCTTTACTTGTAATATTTGTTAACAATAATTTGTAAATCATTGATTACAATATCAACTGATGCTGGTCTTCTTTTCTTTGAATGGTTTAGCATCTGCTTAATTAGAGAGTATAGTGATGAGTTGTGGAGTAAGAAATCCGATTCTTTAACACATCCTATAGGTGCATTCCCCTGAAGGATATACCAAAATACTTTTGCTAGTTGGAACAAGTCAGACTGATGGTCAATATTACAATCAAAATTTCGACCTTCAACATTTTCTGACAAGTATTTATTCATTGCCTCAGGAGATAACCAACCACGCGGACCGACCAATTCGCCCTCTCTGTCGAGACTTGGTTTGTTTCGCATTTGTATAAGTCCTAAATCTCCGACCTTCCATGTGCCGTTAATCATAAAAATATTGTCAGGCTTTATGTCTCGGTGATAATAGCCTAAGTCGTTCAGCTCTTTTATGCCTTGTGCAATTTGCAAGCATAATTCAACACGAGACGCTTCATCATATGCCTCATTTTCTTCTTCTAAGAAACCTTTTAAATCAAATTCAGCATACTCCATCACATAGAAAGGGAAAGATACTTCATAATCTCCATCTTTTCGAGTACAGCAGATTAGATTACCATCGGATTCAATATCTATTACATTCCCGACATGTTTTCTTTTGCAATCATACAAGGCTGCTACTTCCTGTCTGAATCGTTTATTTTTATCCTTTGTTCTAATTTTCCCATTCTTATATGACTCATGGAATTTTGAAATCTTAATAACTTTTGCAGGGATAGCATCCTCATCGTATGTTTGGGCTTCATATAAAGCATAAACAAATGAATTCCCGCCTTTATTAGACTTATAATCTGAACTCAGATAAGAGACGAAATATTCCACATTATCTAATCTCAGATAATTTTCTGTACGAATCTCTGAAACAGACAAATTTTGCTTGTTATAAAGAAAGTCACACTTAACATCCATGGTGTTTAATCAAATTGTTTGGTGTCTATCAAATTATAGCCTTCTGTTTCAACAAACGCCAGGTTATCTATATCGTATTCTTCCTCTAAGAATTCACAAACATCTGACAGCCTTGGGGACTTCTCGTCAACATCTTTAACAATAAGTATGTCTTCTAATATAGACAATCTCGTCATCCTTGCCGTCTTAGAATTTGACTGAGTGACACAGTGATAAGCATATTCTTTGAAAGTCTCACAATCATCATTTGTTGGTCTAATATATTCTTTGTCATCTACGAATGAAAGGAATTTGTATTGTTCGTTCAATACTTCCTGTGAAAGTTCTATGTGTTTTGCTACAAAGCAGAACAATGTGTAGAAATCATTCCTTTGCTTAAACCTCGTGTCTTTTATAGGCTTAATTTCATTCAATTTACATAAAGCGTCTAAAACTGTCTTAAACTGTTCGCGTACTTGTTCCACCTTTGCGTTCTCAAGAGTTGACTCCAGCAGTTCATCAACAGCCTTTCTTTTATCTGTAATTCCTCCCTTAAACAAATATGCCACGAGTTCCTCAATCAGACTTCTGTCATTCATACGCTGAACCGTCTTTATTGAAAATATATCCAAATCCGATAAGCCCTGTAAATCCATCAACTCGTTTACAAGTATCATAAATGGCGCGTCATGATATTGGGCTTTATTGACTTCTGCCGGATTGAGATGTACCCCACGCTTATTCACAAGACTGTAAAAATCTTCAAGTGATTCGCCATTTGCAGAGTCAATGTCATACAATTCTGTAACATTGAGAATATATGACATAAACTTTTCTTTGTCTATGTCTTTATAATACTCTTTTGCGGAATTAGAGAACTCTCCTTTTACATATTTACTAATAGTTGTTGCTCGTTGTTGACCATCAACCATATCATATCTGCCATCATCCTTTTTATAGATAAAGAAATTAGGCAAAGGGTATCCCTTTAAGATAGAATCAATCAATAACTTCTGGTCTTTAGATGACCAGATGAAATTTCTTTGATATGGGGGATGGAGATTTATTTGGTCTCTTTTTATCCACTCAATTAGTTGTGAGATTGTAATTTCTTTAATTTGATATTTCATAATTATTACTTTTTAGTCCAACGATTCCGGTTCATTATCATTCTCGTCCTCACATTCATTTTCTGGCTGAGATAGGAAGGCCGTAAATACACGGAGAAAAGCAGTTTCTTTGAAGAAATAATTAGGGTCTTGCTCCATTTTTTCCTGCATGAAGTCAAATCCATAGTTAGCATATTCCTCCATCTTAGTGATGAGCTCATCTACCACCTTTCGAGGTGTAATTTCTCCTTTGTCCAACGCTAAATAATCAACATCGGTACGAGCCACCAAGGCGGCAAACATGTATTCACGCAAGCGAGGATATTGAGTACGACCAAGGCGCGACTCGCCTGTACCCCAGTTAGAGATGGCCCAGCCAAAGTGTTTCCTTTTAGCCCGGTCCTCTACTAATGGCTTCGTCTTGTTACTATACAAGCCGATGAAGAAGGCCAGAATGAATACCTCGTAGCCTGCACCATATATCTTTCCTCTAACGTCTTGATATTGGTTAACACCTTTACCATAGTCTGAGAACACGCTTATGACGGAGTCTTGATAACGCTCTTCCCACTCAGGATTGCGCTTACCCCACAGTTCATATAATGATTCCATATTTTTTTATTTCAGTTTATCAATGGTTGTACGTATAGTTGCCATATTGCGAGCATCAAAACCAATTGCTTTTTTGATGCGATACACAGAACATGTCAGACGTTCAATATCTTGAAGTCGTACATTCCCTTTGGAAATGAAGTCTTTGGTAACGATGATGCACTGCTTATTAAGTCGATCAATGACATTGTAGAAGTTTTCCTCCTTTGAATCACCAAACGATGACGTGGCGGCATCAAAGATAAGCGGATAGTCCTCATCTCGCTTTTCTTGTGTAAAATCGGAGATAGCAAAGAGTACAGAGATATACATCACTGTTAATTGTGAACCAGAGGGTTTCTTTATTTCCGTGCCATTCGAGCTGAACAATCGGATCTCAGTAGAATCATCGGCAGTCTGTCTCAGATGTATTTCTCCATGGAAATCACTTGCGCTAAGCATTTCCAAATAGTCATTGGCCTTATTTTCCATATCGGCAAGGAATCGGCGAAGATTTTCCTTTTTTGCCACGGAAAAAGCTTTGGCAATCTCTTCAAGCACACGATGCACCTCACGGTAGACCTTTACCTGAGAACTATCTGGGTTCAATTCGTCCATTTGCTTTTGCAGTTCGTCCATGCGTTTCTGTAGTCGTTCCAATTCTCCATTCAGTTCTATGAGCCGCACCTCTGCACGTCCTTTTTGTTCAAATAGTCCTTTAATGTCGTTGAAATCCTTTTCCAATACGGCTTCTGAAACGTTTCCAGCCTGAATGAGCAAGCGGGATTTCTCGTCAATGATGTCCTGTATCTGTTCTTCAACTTCTTTCAAATCCTGTGTCAAACGGTCAACTAAATCTCTCCAATCGCTGATTTCCCGAGCAATGCCAGAGATATGCGATTCGTTGTTGCCGCTCAACGCAATACTTAGATTATGAAGCCCTTCTATGTTGTTGAATTTGAAAAGTTCTTTTTCTTCAAGAGCCTCTTGCTGGCTCTTACGCTCTGCTTCCATGGCAATATGCCGCTTATACTCTTCAAGTTTCTGGAGCATAAAAATGTAAGCATCAGACCCTTCTTCTGCAGGTCTACCACATACTTTACAGATATGGTCATGCAGCATCTCCTCCATTGTTTCTTGATTCGGCAGATACCAAGGCAATTCTGGAGCACCATTCACTAAAGCTCCCTGAATTTCTTTGACAGCTTGTAATTTGCCTATTTCAATGGCTCTTTGCTTGTCATAATCTTTCTCTTGTTGTCGCTTTTCTCTGCTGAGTGCAGAACATTTCTGCTTGAATTCTTGAAGTATAGCGGGGAATGCACAGAGAATCCACATTTTATCTAAGAGGGCATGGTTATAATCAATCTGCCCAATCTTTGCCTTTAGCTTGGTTTTCTTGTCCTCTTTCGTCTTTAGACGACTTTGAATATCCTTATAGCGTTCTGAGGTTTCTTGGTTTTCTTCCAGTTCGCCTAGTCTCTTTGAGAATACTTCCAAAGAAGTTGTCTTTTCTTTTATATCCCTCTTCTTGTTGGAGATGTCTTCTCCGAGACGTGAAATCTGAACTTCCAGAGATTGGGCTTCCTTAGCCACTTTCTTGTCCGACTTCATCTCTTTCAAGTAAGCAGAGTTGGACTTTTCTTCAAACAAGGAGGTGTATTCAACAAGGTCGTCGAACTTCCGAATATCAGAGAACTTGTCAACCAAGTCTTTAAGGGCAGTAGCATTCTCAAAAACATTCAGTTCTGACTCGCCCTTGAACATACTAAACCTTTGGATAAAAGCGTCATAGCATCTATCTATTAGGGTTTTCCCGCTGACTTGAACACGTTCAGCCCCTATAGTTTCGTATCCTCTATATACAAGGTTGCCAACTCTAAAGAAATCCTCACTCACTCGTTCTACTGTGAATGACTTTTCTACAGACTTCTCTCCATCATGCTCGAAAGACATAAAAACAGAAACCTCATCTTGCTCGCCAATTTCCATCTTGGATTTGCGCATCTCAGACATGTGGTCAATGTTTCCTTTATCTATGGTGGTGTTGAATAGCCATAGTAAAGCATCGAAGAAGGTCGTTTTACCATCTCCGTTGTCACCGAGTATCAGAGTCAATCCATTGGATAACTCAAACCGGTTATTATCTCCATAATAACTACGGAAATTCTTGATTCTGATTTCTTTGATAATCATACGTTGTCCATTAGATATTTGTTTATTTCTTTCCAGAGTTCCTTTTCAGTAGCTCCTTCTCCGATTCTCTTTATGATTTGGGCTACGGCATTGATTACATAGTTGTCTGAATCAAGTGCCTGTTCAATCGTACTGATGTCCGCAGGTGTGTATTCACCAAACTTCATCAAGTCTTCATCAAGCAAGACTGCTTGTAGCATTTTGTTGTCGTTGTTTCTTGCCATAGTCAGAATAGTGGAATATTGTAATATGATAAAACTTCTTCTAATTCATTATATGCGTAATCTGCATTCTCAGACAAACGTGCGAAGTCTCTGACTCTACGTATTTCCCCTGACAGAAGGCTGCGCTCCATGCTAAAGTTTTCTGCGGCAGAGTTTACTTCTGGAGCTACTACTAAATCATGGATGACTGCGTATCTCTTATCTGGGTGAAGCCTCAGAATCCTACCTCTGCGCTGTATGAACTGTCTGGGGTTACCCGTGCTTGCACAGAAAATAGCCAGTTCACTTCTTGGAACATCTACACCTTCATCTAGACACTTCATAGATGTAAGCACTTCAAGTTTTCCTGCAGCGAAGTCTGCCAGAATCTCATTTCTCTCTTTAATGCCAGAAACAAATTTCTTTACTGTTGTCGTGTCGCTTATTTCCTTAACGATTTGAGTGTAGTCATCTATCAAGTGATCTGCATCTACGTCAATGGGTAAAGATTCCGAAGTATCATATATATCTGCATTGTTATCATCCGGGCGACTACCCTCGGGCACATATACTAATGTGTATTTCAAATTGCCCTTTTCCTTATATCTTTCATTAAGAATATGTCGGAACACCTCTTTCTTGTTTCTGGCTTTATGAATGATGCGCTTGCGTTTCAAAAGCAGATTCATAAGGATGTCATCCGCTTGGGGAAATGTGCTCTTGTCGTAGTTGAAGAACTTTGCCAGTTTTAGCGAAATGTTCATGTACTCAGACATTTCATCATCTGTTAGTCTTACCAGATGTGGAAAGTAATAATATCGGCACAGATATGGTGGATTATGGTCAATGGCTTCTTGCATACTGAACTCGAAGGTGTAATGGTCTTCTGCACCAAAGAAATGCATAATTTCCCTATTGCCTTTTTCGTCGAATTGCCTTTCAGGTGTGGCAGAGAGACCTATTTTTCTTAGAAACTTCACGCCATCAAGACGGTCAAGAATGCGACCTGCACCCATATTGTGCGCCTCGTCTGCGATGAGTAATATTTGTTTGGTAGCTTTATTACTGAAACCAACCAAGTCATGAAAAATTGTTTCCCTCGCAAAGGATGCGTATGTCGAAATGATAATGTATGAAGGTTCTACTCCCGAGAAATTGAATTCCTCTTTTGACTTTATATTATCAATTTCATTTTTCCAGTTATGATTTTTGGAACAGACTTTGACAATATTGTAGAAATGGAACTTCTTACATTCTGACTCCCATTGGTCAACTAAGGTTATGGTTGGCACAAGGATAATAGCCTTGTAGAAATGAAACTTCTTGTAAATGTTCAGTAGACAATTAAGGGAAGTCAAGGTCTTACCTGTACCAGTAGCCATAGCAAACAAGCCTTTTTGTTTGTTCGCCTTCCAATTCTCATAAGCCTGTTTCTGATATTCTCTCGGTTCAGAATAAGGAAATTTAGGCTCTTGTGTCTTAGCATCTTTAATAGCATCATTTTGGCTTAAATTGTCAATGATACCCTTTACTTTGCTTTTAGCTCTTACTAGAACTCGACGAATACTTTCGGGTAAGGTTTCTTCATTGTGCAATCTTTTGTCTAGTAGCTGTTGCTCATCATCAAGTAATTCCTTGATGTCTTTACTATGAAAGTTCTCTGTTATTGCCGTCTTTACTTTTTCGGCATCCAGATAGGTTACGGTGTCATCCTTCCCTTCAAAAGTGTTCTCAAAATCTAAGGCTATATCCTCTATTTTGCACACATCTCCTTGGCCGTCCCAATCACAAAACGCTGTAATGCTCTCTATGTTAGAAATTAAAGCTGTTCTTGAAAAGTTGCAAGAACCATCAAACGCAACCTTATTTAGTCCATCAAAAAAGACACCGCATTTTGAATGGGCTATGCCTGTTCCATCCTTTGGCACAATGATTCTGAATTCTATGCGTTCGTTCCGTATGAGCCACGACAGACATTCAAAGAAATGTCTATTTCGCTCAGACAATGTATTCTTGACTTCTTCTATATTTTGCAAATCAAAGAATGGCACACTCAAATCAGACTCAGCTATAATCATAGCATCTTTGTCCTCCTCAGATAGAATATCATTGATGACCAGACGCATACGACCTCCATTATATAGGAATGTTGCAAAACTATCTGACAAGATGTTTATTGCTGATGAAGAAAAGAAACCAAGTTTTAAGTCAAACTGTGTAGCATTACATAATGCCTCAGAGAAGAAGCCTATTGGCTCCCACTCTGTGCGAGACTTAAATCTCCTGCTTAATGGCCATAGTACATTAGTTTTCAGCATAACTTTTCTATATAAAGCAGTTCGTACACATAATGTCATCACCGAGGATGTCAACGAGGGTTGTTCCCTTTTGTTGTTGGCGGTTATCTTCTTGACGGCGGATGATGTCGAGTTTTATTTGACGAATGCGCTCTGGCTTGATGAGGTCGGCAAGGCTCTCATTCTGATTCCAGGTGTAGCCGTCTTTCTCAAATTCCATTGCTTGCCGATAGAGGTCGGGATGCTGCTCGTATAGCCATATCCACTCTATCTTCTGCTGGAAGAAACAGAAGTAGCAACCACTGCGGCTGCGGCAATAGGTGCCAGTCTTGCCATCGACCTCGAAGGGAATCTCTTCGTAGTAAGCCGGCACGCCCACACCACTCTCACGGAGCAAGCGGAAGATATCTTCCTTCACAAGCACGTCGGTATTGTCGAGCAGTGGGAACTCGTCGAGTTTGCCCACGGGATAGTCGGTGGTTTTCAGATACTCGAAGACGGCATGATTGAAGAGTTTCACGTCGTAGTCGAGCAGGGCGTTCATCTTCTTGGAGTAGTAGAACGTCTTGGTGATGGGACGCTTCACGGTTTCAAGTATCTCGTCGCGGAGAAATCCTTCGGGGGTAAGACGCTCGTAGATGTCAACAATCTGGTCAAGATTCTCCCTGTGCAGGAACTTGTTGATGACATCGATGCTCCAAATGTTCTTGCGGAAGGGGAACACAGCCTGAATGTTCGGCTTGGAAGAGATGTAGCCGTCGCGGTCTTCATCGCCACGGATACCCACGTAGGAAACGGCATAGTCATCGCCCACATATTCCTCGAACTTGTCGAGTTTCATCTTTTTCGTACACCAACGGGCCTGTGGCGAAGGCAGGAAACCACCCATCGCTTTCAAAAAGTGATGGAAAGGAGTCGGCTCTGGACTTCCTTCTGCAGCACGAAGTCGCTCTATCTTTCCGAGATAGGCTTCCAGTCGGTTAATGAGCGTTTCGGTCTCAGCCAGTTCGCAACCGGTATCTGAATTGTAGTACTCAATCTTCAATGTTGGGTACTTCTGCTTTAGATAGATGGCGAGTGCAGCACTATCCTTGCCGCCTGATATTCCTAATATGTGTCTTACCTTCATTGTTTCATCTTTTTGTTTAGGATGGACAGCAAAGTGCACACATCCACATTAGTATCTCCAGAAAGTAACTTGCTGATTTTGATTTCAAGTTCTGATGAACGTTCCTTGTCTTTCTCGGGCAGCACATATGTCTGAGTACGAACGTTCGTTCCTTTATTGGTTACCAGATCAAAGGAGTAGGCTTCATTGTTGTCACCCTTATTAGTATGCTTAGATATAGCAGAGTACTTTTCGCATTCGTGAAACAGATATACAAGGTCATCGGCTAACTTTTCCTCTTGTTCATCGCGCAAAGCATCCAAACGCTGCTCCAGAATAGTATAGCAGATGGACTGATACCATAAAATGCGATTATCGTACTCCGTCATGGCATGGTGATAAAACTCCCGTTGCTTGTCGGTCAGCAGATAAGTCTTCACATTGGCCAAGCGATGACGAATCTCTATTACATATTCCGAATATTCCCCAGACTCCAAGCCTAGTCCATCCACAAGACGTTCCTCTAAACGGTCTATCAGATGCGTGTAACAAGTGCGTAGTTCACGAATAGCCCGCTGAATAATTTGACCATACTGATTGATAAACTCTTTCTGTTTCAGTTTCTCCTGATCGAAGCCCAAAGCCTCTGGCAAGTCCTCAAAGAATGCTTTTTCAGGATCTTTGGCTGTTGCAAGCACGTCACGGAAACGCATTGTAGATGAATGGTCGAACTTGTGAGTATGCTTCGTGTAGTCATTGAGCCGCACATAGAAACTGAGGAATGGCTTAATGGTCTCGATGAAGTTCTCGTTGGTAATAGAGAACTCATCGCCGAGATTGACAAAGCGGCGATATTGGTTGAAGAAGCCAAGTTTCACGCCATCCATGGCAAACTTCTTTATCTCGAAGTCGGCTGGATGTTTTTGCAACAGGTCAAAGAACTCCATATTCACCTCAGGCATATAAGCTCCACGAGAGGCATCATAGAGTGCAAAGTCTTGTCTCCTAATATATAAATATGTTGGAATCCAGAAATCAAGGAATCCCTGTTTCAGCTTGTAGGGCTGAGCTGAAAGCATCTTTATAAGTTCCGATATCTTTCGAGCTTTATTCTCCGTATTTCTCAAAAAAAACTCGCAGGCATCCCATAGTGGCATGATACCATCATTGGTCGGCATATCAGCAAAGTTTCCATCTTTATGTAGTCCCGTATTCTTCAACAGAGAGTAATAGATCGTTTTCTCTGGAGGAAACTTTTCATCGGGGAAACCGAGATCTGGGTCTGATGAATGTTCTGTAAGTGCTACAAGATAATTCTTTTTTGCTGCCGATATTGTTCCACTGAGTTTATGCTTGTTGAACAGTTCGTTGATCATGACAGGTGTCTTGCTATACACCTCGTTGCAGACTAATGATAGTAGCTGGTTGAAATCACGGTGCGATTCCACCTTTTGTTCTTTGCCATTATAAATCCAAACCACACGGTTACGGTAGGAGAATAGATTGTCGCTGATTGACTTGTTTAGAAGAGTTTCCTCATACTCCTTCAACTTCTGAATTTCCGATACTGCCACGCGGTCGTTCTTGTCAAGCACCCGTTCGAGCAAGTATCTGTATTTGTTTATACTATACAGGTGTTCTACAATATCTTCTGTGTTTGTAAAGTATGCAAATATCAGCGCATGCTCAGAGTTCTCACTTTTCTCCTTTATATCTTTTAGAGCATTCTTCGATGTGGAGAAGATTAATTCAATGTAACCGTCAGTATCGCCAGAAGGGGTAATGTCAAGAGGCTCCTCTTCTATGCGGTAATCGAAGAAACGCGGTGTCCCTTTGTGATAATAGTGGGCTTTGACAGGCGAGATACGCTTGTTGAAGAATACTCGAAGTTCATTCACGAATACTACTGGACGTGCTACCATTAGTCCCGCCTCACGAATCTCCGCCTCTAAATCTACATCTGTTCCTTCAAAGAGCATCAATCGCTCCTTATATGCAGCAAAACGGATTATCTTTTTTGTCTCCAGTTGACGGATAATGGATTCGGCATCAGGGATGTTCATGGCAAGACGTGCATAAGTAGCCATACTCTCTGCCGTCAGACGGAAGCCTGCCACGCTGAATAGGTTGAGCAAACCGATGGCTTTCACAATATTGACGGCAGCAAGCATCTGTTCTTTGTCTTCCCAATTCTGTCCTTCAACACGCTCAATGGAAACCTGCATGCTACTCCAGCTCATGGAGTCGGCATTGGCATCTTTCAGATAGCTGTAGAAATTATATAAGATGTAGTCATATACCTTCTGTAGATTATAAGTTAGGTTCTTCGCAGTCTCAAATTCCGACACGGAATTGCTCCCTTTAGATGAAAGGAAGGTAAACAACGAACGCTCATTCTGACCATAACGTTGAATGGCCGTTGTTATAGCGTATGCTGAAAAGGTGTCAAGAGGGTAAAGTTGATTGGCCACATCTTCAGAAAAGTCTTGTGATACAAAACGAGTTTCTTTGGCTAATTTGAAAATTTCACTTGTGTAGGATGGTACTTTGGTTGAGCGCTCATCTTGTAACTGCTGAGATGCCAGTTGTAGTAACTGTTCTATTGGCTCCACAAAAGTGATTTCCTTGAAGCGGCCTTTTACCTTTGTCCATTCATTGGACTGCGCCTCAGAAAGTCCTTTGGCATATGAACTAAAATTCTGATGTAGAGTGGTAAGAAGTAGGATGTTCCGATTTGGCACGTTCACAAATTCTGCCAGTTTTTGCATAAAATAGAGTTCCTGCTCAGGATTGTTTTTGGCGGCATGTTCCAGCACCTTTCCGAACTCGTCGACTACCACAATAAGAAATTTTTTCTTCTGCTGACAACTATTATAGTAATATTTCAATTCGTCAAGAATGCTATTGCTGCTACCTTCGACATTCAGTTTCTGACTCAGCAACTTAGACAATTCTGCATAATCACCAATAATGTTCAGAAACTCATATCCGCCAGAGGAATCAGAAAGGTTGCTTTCTTCAAGAAGATATTTCTTTTCACTCTTTCTGAGCAGATCGGATTCCAAGGCAAGTAAGAAGCTGGACTTTCCTGTTCCATATGTACCAATAATGGTAAAGCTATGTATGCCAGAACGGAAGTCATTTACTATGTTATGAATGGCTTTCTGAGCATTTGGAGTTACAATATATTGGGAACCCTCTGCAAATCCGTTCTCTATGTTGGCTGATAAACTAAATGTTCGCATAGTAATCGTCTAATACTTTTCTTGGTTCCAATACTCCAACAAACTGAATCTGACGAATGCCTGCAACATCGCTATAAGCTAAATATTTAGAATATGTATTGGATAGTTCTTTTAACATGTTGATTGTTTCACTGTCATTCATGCAGAATAACAAACCAAGTCGCTCTTGAATGGTTTCGTAAGGAATTGTATTGTCAGTCCCTTTTATTTTGAGAAGTCCATACAAGAAGATTTCTTTTGTCACCTTGCGCTTCCCTTCAATATTGAAGTAGTAGTCCTTGCCTTCTGCATTCTGACGAATAAGATCAAGGTCTATCAAAAGTGAAGAATAATCTTCATTTGTCTGTGCTTTACGAGGTAAGGCATAGTTCTGAAGGAGAACGGCAACGTCTTTTTTTGCTGTATTATCATTAAAGAGATTCTTTTTGCCGACTTCAATCATTCGAAGTCTAGCAAAATTTACGACTTGTTCGCGAGTAAATTGTGTGCGTTCGCGTTGCAAGCCACAAAAAAGCCAATTATACATAGTAGCTTCTTGCAAAAAAACAATATTGAAATGCAATAGCCAAAGCGTTGCCAAATCTTCAAGATACCTATCTTTACCAGCCTTTTCATCAAAAAGGTAGATACCCCAATCGGTAAGGTTTCCATCAACACCGGTTATGCCAAATGCCCTCAGCCAAAAACGGATAGAGGCTACCATATTCTTACCGACTCCGAGGTCTATTACTGCATCTGGACTATTAAAATCTTTCCCATTGGCTATAAAGTCATAGCCTTTTTTCAGCCATAACGTCTTGCATGGGAAAGATTCATGCCCGGAAAATCTATATGTCTGTGCCATGTTATTTACAAATTGGAAATCATCAGTGTTCGCACATCAACTTGCAAGATGTTCGCAATTTCATTCAATTGACCCACGGAGGGCTGACTCCGATTTTGACACCATCTTGAAACTGTGTGTACGGTTACGCCTAATTGTTCGGATAACCACTTACCGGTCTTACCCTGTTCAACAAGGACAATCTTCAGACGGTTAAGTGCCATTCCTTTTTGAATAATGTTCATATTATGTTCATTAGTTGCTTGCAAATTTACAGGAAAAAGCCGAGAAAAAAGAATGTTTCAACGTTTTTTAAGCATTGAACTGCTATAAAGGAATGAAAAAATGTGATTTTGCTTTCAAAAACACTTATTTATCATTCGTTAAATAATAAAGACATTGTGGTTTGTGGAAATAGAGATCTTTCCGCTTCCACCCTAAAAAGTGAGACTTGTCTCACAAATTGACTTGGTAACATTATCATTGATACTCAAAGATAGAATTGCGTATCATAGGGGTAAACTGAAAAAGTTTGTTTACGCATTGTTTACGCAGAACGAAAAATCAGCAACTTGAATTTCTTCTAAGTTGCTGATTTTCAGTGTGGACCAGCCTGGGCTTGAACCAGGGACCTCCAGATTATGAGTCTGAGAGATTGATGTTTTATGATTTTTTATATCTGTAGATTTCATTGATACACAACGATTTATTAATTTTGCAATAGTTTATGATATGCCAAGAAATCCCATATCAAAACGACTCTGTTTTCCCATTGTTTTCCCGACAAACATCGGAATACAGGGCGTTTAGACGAGAAAAGAGGGAACTTGTTTTCCCATTGTTTTCCGAAATTCGGGATGATTGGCAAGTTGGGACCTACAGACTATTGGCAAAATGGCAAAGAAACTGGATACTACTTACAAGAGTGCAAGGTATGGAAGTTGTACCTACGCCCTTATTCTCGACAAGCGTCACCCTAAGAAAGATAGGGATACGCTTCCTGTTGCAATGCGCTATACCATAGATCGAAAATCATGGTATAGTTTTGTTGCTGGTGAGTTCACAGAGGAGGATTTCGCGAAAATTTGCACACTGAGTGCAAAGGCTGTTCGCTCGGAACTCTATGAAAAGAAGATGGAGTTTGATACCATCTTCGATGCTCAGACCGAGATGATAGAACGTTTGGGCAATAGTCTGTCGCTCGAACGTATCAAGGTTGTTGTTACAGGAGTGGATTCCACAAAGGAAACGTCATTCATAGGCGTTTGGGAGAAAAAGATCAATTTCTATCTCACGGATAATAATGGTGAGCGTTGCACCACCGCAGAATCATACGAGTGTGCCTTGAAGTCCTTTCTGAAAATTATGTGGGATAGACCTGTCGTTGGCTTCAAGGTCGACAAAGAAGACATAGAATATTGGAACAATGGCATGATGAATGGCGTAAAGGACGAAGCAGGCAACATTGTCGGCAAAATTAGCAACACTACGCGTGGAATATACCTTCGTTCTTGTCGGGCCGTTTGGAATGAGTGCGTGTCTATGGGTTACCTCACCAATCAAGAATACCCCTTCTCCAATATCCAGAAGAAGAAATTGGTGTCTATTCCTGTTGGAGAGTCGAGAAAGCATTGCTATCTGACAGTAGAACAAATGACCGAATTGTATCGAGTGTTCATTGAGAAACGTTATCCCGATACTTGGAAAAGTGGATATGCGGAAAAGGCGCATTATTCATTGGGATTGTTCCTTGCCCAATATCTGTGTAATGGCTTTAATCTTGCCGATGCTGGCGAATTGACTTATTCTCAATATTATTTCGACACTGGTAGAAAAGCCTTCAAGTTTAAAAGAGTGAAGACCACAAATCGCACGGAAGGTGGTTCTGAGGTGATTATTCCCATAATAAAGCCTCTCCAGCGGATTCTTGACGAGATTGCTGCTGAGCCAACGCTCAATGGCTTTGTTTTTCCTGATATTCTGCAAGGTGCAACACTGAAAGCTGATAAGCGCAAACGAATCTCACAAGAGAACTCCAATGTGCAGGACAGAATCATCAAGATTTGCCAAGATGTGCTTCATTGGGAGGTGCGCCCATCGGGAACATGGTGTAGACATTCATACGGAACAAATCTTTCCCATGCACGTGTGGAACAGAGATACATATCCGAAAGTATGGGACATTCAACCAATCATTCGATAACAGATAGGTATATTGCCCAGTATCCTTTGGAGACGCAATTTGAATATAATAGCAAACTCCTTGACTTGGAGCCAAAGATAACGGAGGAGGAAATCAACAATATGACGGAAGAACAGAAAACAGCAATGCTTCTGAAACTTTTGACGAAAAAATAATCACATTCAATATATAAAGGTATAACATGGCAAACGAAATATCAACATACACTCACGAAGGGATGGAACTTCCTTTTGAGGATTGGAGCAACACGTTTCACTCTTTCAGCGACTTGGCATCCATCATTCAAACGACCCATGATGCAGCCCAGTCATCGGCTGTAAGGGCTATCAACCGTATGCAGACCATGCGCAACTGGCTCATTGGTTATTACATCGTGGAGTTTGAACAACACGGCAAAGATCGGGCTGAGTACGGAACACAACTGCTAAAAAAGTTGGAGGAACGAGTGAATAGAAAAGGACTCAATGTTACTTTGTTCCAGACTTCTCGAAACTTCTACAACTTATACCCACAAATGGAAGGGCTATTCGTTCCAAATAAAATTTATTCAACGTTGTCGAATAAATCAGGGAATCGTATTCCTTTGATGGATAAATCTGCTGATGCCCAGTCTAATACAAATTGTGCGACAGTGTCGCATAATTTTCAGACACTACCAGAAATGATAGTCTCACGCTTGTCTTTTTCTCATATACGAGAGATTATGAGCGTGGATGACCCTCTTGCACGTTACTTCTACGAGCAGGAATGCATCAAGTGTACATGGTCTGTTCGCGAACTTCGCCGTCAGATTAGCACCAACCTCTATTTCCGTACAGGTATTAGTGACAACCCAGAGAAAATGCTTTCTTTGCCCTCTGTACAAGGACATGACTCTGTTGCGTTGCAAATTCGCCAACCTTTCACCTTTGAGTTTCTTGGACTGAAGGCGCAGGAAATTGTTGATGAACACGATTTGGAGGATGCGCTAATCAGCCACCTTCAAGAGTTTATCCTCGAACTGGGCAAGGGTTTCTGCTTTGAGGCTCGCCAGAAGCGCATCATCATCGACGACGAGTATTATTACCCCGACCTTGTGTTCTACAATCGCATTCTGCATTGTGGCGTTATTATCGAATTGAAGAACGAGGAGTTTTCGCATGAGAATCTTGGACAACTCAATGCGTATGTGTCCTACTATAAGGAGAACGAGATGCAGCCTGGTGATAACCCACCTGTCGGCATTTTGCTATGTACACGAAAGGGAATGAAAATGGTGGAGTATGCCCTTGCTGGCATGGATAACCAACTCTTTGTTTCCACCTATATGCTCCAGTTGCCAGACAGAAAGACCTTGGAAGATTTCTTGTTGAAGCAGTTGGGTGAATAAAACGTTTTCTCAAATTGCCACCTAATAGCAGTAACATAGCAGATGGAGATAAGAAATTTCAAAAGGAATGCCATGAGAGATGCACTTGATAAGGTGTATTCGTGGAAGAGCGAGCATACGGAAGAATACTCACGCTTTTCCTTGGGCATGATGAAGATTATGCATAACGATTTCAGCCAACTTGAACGCGTATTCAAGATGGCTGCGAAATATGTGCCTACATCCGTGCTTATTGAGTGTCAGAAACTGTTTGTGTCCAACACAGATGCCGTTTTGTCTAATGATGAAAAGACAGCCGTGGCTATACGTGTTGTCGATGAAATGATGGCTTTCACAGGCTATCTGCGATTGGGATTCTACTCTGAGGTAGTTGATGGGGATAAGGATGAAACAAACGAAGACCTGTTCTTAATAAGGGAATATTGTCTTATTGACAAGGACATGAGTGCGGAAGATGCCGAACACCTTTATATTCCTAATGTCTCAGCCAAAGAGTTTTGGGATTCTTTGCCTTCCCTCGTACAAATGGCAGTATTCAATTTTAGCAAAGGGCATACAGCGGAAGAACTTGCAACAATATCGAAGCGAATAATGCTATCTGTCATTCATGCACTCCCTGAAATGTTCTTCAAACTGCGTGATGAAATCTTTGAGGGGCGCAACACCTTGCTAATGAGTGTACTATATTATATCTGCCTCGACCACGGCTTGCCAAAAAGTGCCATGGCGTTGAGCAAAGTCAGCCTTAGCGACAAGCATATTTCGATCATGCGAGAAAGTGTGAAAGCCATTATAGCGAACCTTGTAGAAACCAGCGTTATGCAAGGTCTTGACAAGAAAGCCGAGTGGACAAAGCAAAGTAAAGAAATAGAGAATATGGAGTTGCGACAGACCATAAAGAATGCTCTTGCTAATACGAAAGGGAAACATGGACGCAGAACGATCTTACAAGAAGAACAAAACATTGATGACATTCTCATTGCAGAGGACAAACCCGCATTGAAAGAAGCCATTTTGATCGCTCTCAATAGTATGGAGCATGAATATGAGACTGCATACATCAAGGCTGCACTTTTGCGCACCAATCATCTTGTTCCAAGCGTGTCTTTCGCCACCTTTTTGCGTGCAATAAATCAGACCTATGGTCGGGAATACAAGTATGACCCTGCCCAAAGGGTGGATTCATTCATCACTATCAATCATAAAGAGTTTTCCGTGTCTGGTTGCTCTAAGTGGCAACGTGCGAGAAGAATTATTTCGGGGTTAGTTGAGACGTTTGAGAAAATAGAATAAGTGATATTTATTAAGCTTGATAATCTATCAAAATAATGCTATATATTCATTTTCTTTGCAAAGCAAGCATAAAACAGGGTGTGATTACCTTAAATTCGCAGCATAATTACTTGTTATAAATGCAAGTCCTTGACAAACATTTGTTTGCAAAGACTTGAATGTGTCAGGATTTTTATTTAACTTGGTGCTGCAACATAACCGAGTAAGTATTCGCTGGCATATGACAAAGTTACAAATTAAATCCCATAGAATCACATCTTTTGGCGGAATTTATCTGCAAATTTAGGAATGAGAGAACTTGTACACGCAAGGAGGACGTTGAAGGGCTTAGTTGCGGATTTGAGGAAATTAAGAGAGTCCATAACTTGCTGATATCTTCAGCGAAATTATAGACTCCGTATGAGGTCTGAAAAGACGTGGTTATTTTCTGCATGGGGAAGACTTTTTTGAAGTTCCCTTTTTACTTGTTGTTCCGGAAGTTTTTCTACATCTCTTGGGAGGTTCTACTACAAGTTGACTTTTTAAATTATCAATGTAGGCATCATAAGAAATTGCTCCGTTCGCATCTGATAAGATTGCATTATATTTGGCTATCTCTTTAGCAAGATTTTCTTTATCTGCTTGACTTATGTCTGAATTGTCACGTATGGATAAGAAATATTCATAGCAGAATTTCGTCACATCAAATTCCTGATTTAAGGACGACATTCTATCTGGGCTGTAATTGAAATACAGGAACCACATTCGTTCAATATCTTCTTTTGTTCGCCCTTGAGATGTGACGAATTGATACATCTCATCCCAATTAATATTAGGATATAAATGTGAGACATGAACGGGGTTATATCCGACTAAGATACCTTCCGTATTGTATTTAGGATTAAAAATGTATGGATTGGTTATGCAAAACCATTCATACGTGGTTTGTGTAACCTTACCATTTTTATAGTTGTACAAACCATGGTTATCCATATCACTGCAATACTGCTTATAACTATCTATCCGATATCGGACTTGTTTGTCATCCATACGAAGATTGGACATATAGTCATATGCAAGTTGAATTGCAATACTGGGGTCTCCACTTTGTATTCGAGAGCTTACATTATTGCATAGCGAATCACAGTAATTTTTGAACCATAAACTTTCAGATGGCGGAATCTGGGAAGCTGTTTCTGTACATAATGAGCGTAACTGATTAAGGAGGTTGTCAGCCTCTATTCTCCGTTGTTCTTTACGTTCAAGAGAACGTTGAAGAATAGAATAGTCAACCTCTTTAAATACGAATTGCGCATAACAATGCCAGCAAATTAGAAAGGAAATAAGACAGAGTATTATTCTACGCATATGGCTGTCAAGATTATACCTTAAATTCGCAGCTTAATTACTTGTTATAAATGCAAGCCCTTGACAAACATTTGTTTGCAAAGACTAGAATATGTCAGAATTTTCACTTAACTTGGTGCTGCAACATAACCGAGTAAGTATTCGTTGGCATATGACAAAGTTACAAATTAAATTCGATAGAATCACATTTTTTTGCGGAATTTTCTCGTCAATCGCTTATTTGACCACCTTTCACTGGGTAAGGTAATCAATGATACGCTTGGTTTGTGCAGTACTGCGCAAAACGGTTACCAGTGGGATGAGATCGTCAAGTCAAGTCATTGTTCGACATCAACCTTTGTGGCAGTGACCACATAGAGGATATTACTTCCCTCATGCCTTGTCTAAGTCAAGCCCCTGGCAGTCACGTTCCAAGCAGCGATACTATTGGGCGCGGCATCAAGCAACTGACAACAGACAATATCACATATACGGCCAAGAGTGGAAATACATACACGTTCAACACCAACGAGCTTCTGAACGATGCATACTGACCAATGACTGGGAGATGAGCGAGAAGGAAGTCATTGAATACTACAACCTGCGTGGTGCGTGAGAACGTGATTTCGTCGCGCTGAATAATGATTTCGGATGGAGTCATCTGCCATGCTCGTTCCTTAACGAGAACACTGTGTTCCCGCTACTTATGACTATGTGCAAGAACTTTTATACCGCTATCTTGTACGAAATCGGAAAGGTCTTCAGCAACATCAAGCCCAAACATCGGCTGAAGAAATTCATCTACCGCTTCATCTCTGTTCCTGCCAAATGGGTGAGGACAGCAAGGACGCATGTGCTCAGACTATTTACTAACAGACCATACGACAGACTAAACTTGTTCTGACCGCTAACTCTTATGGATTTTCCTATCATCCCCAGCCTTTGGGTGAGGGAAGGTGTATTCGTATATGAGCAATTCTGTCTATAATGGCATTACTAAAGCTCCATAGACTTCAATATGATGTCTCAATCACGCGTAACAATTAAATCGGTTCGACCAAACGGATTGGCTGCGAATTTGAGGTTCTTAGAAAAAACTTATTTAAAATGATACGATTTTCAGAAGTAATCACTACCTTTGCATTCGAGTTGAAGCGGTATGAAAAGACTAGCTGTGATGAATACTCAATTTAATATAGAGCGTTTTGATATTATCAAAGGACTGAAATGTGGAAGTTTCAAAGTCAAACTGAGATGATAAGTAATGCTGCTCACGCATGGGATTATTGTACCCTCATAGATGGGAATAGTATACCTCATAGCGTGGGCTATTGTTTGTTGTTAGTTTGAAAAGGTCTTTCCACAACCTCTGTCTTGGTAATAAGCAATAGTTCCCACGCTTTTTCCTTTTATTAACTGCTATGCTTCTGGGAAATAGTTGGCAAAATAAATGGTAATAATGTCTTTGTCTTATAATGAATTTGTCAGCAATTTATCTAAGGTAACAGGAGCTACAAGTGTGACCGGTCAGAAATATTATGATATTCATATCATCGATAATTTTATATGCGGTAAAAGAGGGAATGGAACCTCTTTTCAAATTAATATGGTAAGTCTATATAATGCCTATGTGGATTTATCTCTTATCAATACAACGACTCTCAAACCTTATGTTGGAGGTGTGCAATCTCCAGCATTAGCTATTTTGAAGGAAGCGAATCTAGATAAAACTCATGCATTGGATGATTTTGTATTAAATGATAGAGAAAATATGAAGCCTACGGTTGATAATGAAAAGGCAACAAATGGTAAAAGCAAAAGTAACAATAAAAAGTTTTATGTGATAGTTTTACTATGTGTTGTCTTAGGATTAGTGATAAAATTCTCTAGTAGACCGAGTCTGGAAGCAAAAGATGATATGGAAGATATAATCCCCAATAAAGAATATGTAATACGGGATAATACAATAGGTACTTACAATAAGGACGACAATCAACTTTTAACACAATATTCCGTGGATCAAAATGATATGGGCGTTACCCAGATGTTAGTTGATGGTAGAGCAAAAATGATACCTGCAGGACGTCGTGCAAAATTTATTAAAATTATACGGGGAAATGCTGTCGTTCGTATAGAGGGTGAAGCTTTTAATATGATTATTCCAACATCTGCCTTAAGTGCACAATAATTTTTTCCTTAAATTCACAGCTTAATTACTTGTTATAAATGCAAGTCCTTGACAAACATTTGTTTGCAAAGACTTGCATATGTCAGGATTTTCACTTAACTTGGTGCTGCAACAAAACCGAGTAAGTATTGGCTGGCATATGACAAAGTTACAAATTAAATCCGATAGAATCACATCTTTTGGCGGAATTTATCTCGTCAATCGCTTATTGGACCAGTTTTCACTAGGTAAGGTAATCAATGACACGCTTGACTTGCGCAGTACTGCGCACGACGGTTACCAGTGGGATGAAATCGTTAAGTCATTGTTCGACATCTACCATACTCGTTCCTTAATGAGAACACTGTGTTCCTGCTACTTATGGCTATGTGCTAGAACTTCTATACCGCTATCTTGTACGAAATCGGAAAGGTCTTCAGCAACATCAAATCCAAACATCGGTTGAAGATATTCATCTGTCGCTTCATCTCTGTTCCTGCCAAATGGGTGAGGACAGCAAGGACTGTCTCTTATACACATCTCCGAGCCCACGAGACGGACTCCTATCTCGT
>ENA-OZLX01000064-OZLX01000064.1-human-gut-metagenome-genome-assembly--contig:-NODE-64-length-29534-cov-5.716714_pt1 | contig 29534 bp, 30 predicted proteins | sample MGYA00244184_ERZ653803 | MGnify/ENA primary metagenome ERZ653803 (study PRJEB26926, sample SAMN06164781) | human gut metagenome | biome: ENVO:00009003; feature: ENVO:2100002; material: ENVO:00002003...
AAGAGATGCAGGGATTATATCAGCAATATCTTTCGTCCGGACCCGCCGCATATGTGAAAGATTTATTTGAAAGCATGGGAATTGCGCATGCCGAAGAGAACGCAGTCCGATTTTATGCAACGATGTATTTTTATTACAGCGTATATGATGGCGCAGACGATAAGGAAAAAGTAAAAAATGAATTTGCATCGACGATCGGCAGCATGGCGCAGGAATGGATAAAGCAACCAAAGTTAACAAAGATCCGAAAAAGCTGACAAGTTTGCATGGTGTAAATCTAATCCGACAGAACCTATAATGAAGATGTCAGAAAGGAAGTGGTGATCATGTTGTCAGAGAATCTTGTGATGTTACGTAATTTAAAGGGACTCACACAGGAACAAGTGGCAGAAGTAGTGGAAATTTCAAGACAGTCTTATGCTAAATGGGAGCAGGGGGCGATGAAGAAGGCATTGCCCTGATACAGGCAGAAAAGTTTGAAAGTCAGTTAAAAAGTGCGCTGGAACTAAGCAGAAAAATGGTTGCGGAGGATTAGAATATGAAGTGCTCAAATTGTGGAAAAGAAATGAGAAAAGGTTATTTATTCAGCAGTAAGGAGCTTTCAGCTTCGCAAATGAAGTTCCCGGAGTATTTGAGAATGCAAAAAATGCAGATGGTTTTGTAGAAATTACAAAGCTCAAACCCAGTCACAGAACACAAATAGAAGCAGAATGCTGCGAAGAGTGCAGAATGCTGGTGATTCATTACTAAAGGGAATGTCATGAGAGTTGAGACAGATAGAATGTATCTTTATCTGTTAAGTAAAAAATAAGAAAAACAGCTTGCAAAATAAATGGCACAGTGCTACTATAACCACGGAAAAAACAAGTTGGAGGTGAATTTCATGGACAGTAGTGATGGTCTTGGGCGAAGTAAGAACAACATCGGTGCTGATATACAAGTGAGTATTGTATTGGCAGGCATAGTGGATTCTGTCCGTGGAAGGATTCATCACCGGACAGTTTTTAGAGGTACAGTGTAGGCATATTAAGGAATATCGGCTTACGCCGTGCTGTATTTTGCTGTGCACAAATGCATACTTGTTTATATATCAGGGCACCGTTAGGTGCTTTTTTCGTGCACAAATATATAAAGTGCACGGGTTTCGTCCTTTCTATCATGGAGTAATTTTTATGCTTCAGAATCTCGGGATTTTGGAGAACCACATATGTTTATTTTATGTGGAAAATGCTATCGGAAATGAGAAAGGAGAGAAATGGAGATGAATACAAAGAAATACGAAGAGCTTCTGGTTCTATTGAGAAGCCATAAAACGGATAAGGAAATTCTGGAGGTTTTGTCAGACTATCATGAGAATGATATTGCTGATATGCTTGCAGGAATGAACGAGAAGGAGCGCAAACGTCTTTACAGGCTCCTTGGAACACAGCGGACAGCGGAGATTTTTGCATATCTTGATGAGCCGCAGGCCTATTTTGATGAGCTGTCTGTGGAGCAGGCTGCCAGGGTAGTATCGCTGATGGATTCGGATGATGCTGTCGATTTGCTTGAAAATCTGGAGGATGAGGACAAGAAGGAGATTGTAGAGCATCTGGATGAGGAAGCGGAAAAGGATGTCAGGATGCTTCTGTCATATGACGATGATGAAATAGGCAGCTATATGACAACCAACTACATCTGTATTCCGGGTGGCCTGACAGTGAAGCAGGCTATGAGCCAGCTCGTGAGGCAGGCGGGCGAAAACGACAATATCATGACTATATATGTGGTTGATTCAGATGAATGCTTTGCGGGAGCTATCGATTTAAAGGATTTAATCACAGCCAGGGAGGGCATGAATCTGGAAAGCATTATAGCCCATTCATATCCATATGTACTAGACCATGAGAAAATCGATGATTGTATCGACACAATCAAGGACTACGCTGAGGATTCAATTCCGGTGCTCTCAAAGGATAAGCATATCCTCGGTGTCATCACATCTGATGATATTGTAGAGATGGTAGACAATGAGATGGGTGAGGACTATGCAAAGCTCGCCGGACTGACCGCAGAGGAGGATCTGAAGGAGACCACACTGCAGAGCATGAAAAAGAGAATGCCATGGCTTATCATCCTGCTTTTTTTGGGAATGATAGTGTCTTCCGTAGTCGGAATATTTGAGAATGTGGTAGCGGCTTTGCCGATAGTCATCTGCTTCCAGTCGCTGGTACTTGACATGGCAGGAAACGTAGGAACACAGTCACTGGCTGTCACAATCAGAGTGCTCATGGATGAGAATCTAAGCGGTAAGCAGAAGCTTTTGCTTGTAGTAAAAGAGGTAAGAATAGGCCTTGTAAATGGTGGCTTGCTTGGAATAATGGCACTTGTATTTCTTGGAATATATGTGCATCTGTTCAAGGGCTACACATGGCTTGGAGCATTTGCGGTATCAGGCTGTGTAGGAGTTTCACTGCTTGTGGCAATGGCAATTTCAAGCCTTGTGGGCACAGTGATTCCGATGTTTTTCCACAAGATAAAGATTGACCCGGCGGTTGCGTCAGGTCCTCTTATCACTACAGTGAATGATCTGGTGGCAGTTGTGACCTATTATGGACTGGCATTTCTTTTCCTGATTGAATTGTAATATTGGTCGTAGTACATAAACATTTAGAATACAGGAAATAAAAGGATAATTTGTAATTTGTGTTTTAGATGTAAATCCGCTATACTATTGATATAGTATTGCGGATTTGTTTCTATAGAAAGAGGGTAAAATATGCCTGAGATATCATTATTTTATGGGATTAGAGTCACTATGTATTATAATGACCATATGCCACCACATTTTCATGCTGAATATAATGGACATAAAGCATTAGTAGATATTAATAATATACAAGTAATAAGAGGCTATTTGCCGAATAAACAATTACGATTGATATTGGCCTGGTGTACGATTCATCAGGATGAATTAATGCAGAATTGGGAATTGGCCAAGGACATGAAACCATTGAACAAAATTAATCCACTTATATAATGAGAGGTGAAATATATGAATGAATATTTTCCTACAGTTGTACAGGTAATACCTTTAGATAATTATCATGTACAGGTTTTCTTTGATGATGGTAAAATAGTTGATTATGATACAACACAGGATCTTAAATCTTCAATTTTTGAGCCTTTGAGAGATATTGAAAATTTTAAAAATGCATGTACGGTAATGAATGGAACGCTTGCATGGGATATTTCCGGAAAATTGGATGAAAGTGATTGTATAGATATTGATCCATTTACATTGTATGAATTGAAGGCTATTAATAGCCTGATTGCGTAAGATTAGAACCATTTTCACGTATCACAGCCTTTAAAGCATGCAATGAGTTTTTATTGGCTTTATTTGGTAACTAGTGTATACTATTTGCATATAACAGCTTCGTTAAGCAGATATAAATACACATAAAAGAAAGGTATAATCATGGACATCGTATTAGGAAATTACAAAGGATTAAAGGCAAACATCCCTTATATTGCATATACAGAGGAGGATGTTAATTCACAGATAGCGACACTTCTTTCAGGAAATCCTGTCAGAGAGCAGAAAACAGGCCCGTTAGCAATGGGCGACACGGCAGTAATCGACTACGAGGGCTTTAAGGACGGAGTTGCGTTTGAGGGCGGAAAGGCTGAGAAATATCCTCTGGGAATCGGTTCAGGCTCTTTTATTCCGGGCTTTGAGGAGCAGCTTGTAGGCATGGAAATCGGTGAGGACAGAGACATCAATCTCTCATTCCCTGAGCAGTATCATGCGCCGGAGCTTGCAGGCAAAGCGGTTGTTTTCAAGGTTAAGCTGCACGAGATTTACAATGAGAAGGAAGCAGAGCTGAACGATGAGTTTGCAGCATCTCTCAATTTCCCTGAGGTACAGTCAGTGGAGGATTTAAAGAAATATATCAACGAGTATCTTGAGTACCAGGTAGAGGCAAGAAAGGCTGATGCGGCAAGAGAAAAGCTCTATGACCAGATTCTTGAAAGCAGCTCATGCCTTGTTTCGCCACAGGCAGTAGAGACAGCGATAAATATGCAGCTTCAGCAGATGGCAGCATCATTTGCACAGCAGGGTGTGGCTATGGAGCAGTATCTTCAGATGACAGGCAAGACTATGGATAGCTTAAAGGATGAACTCAAGCCTGTAGCACAGAAGCAGGTAAAGCTTGAGGCTGTTCTCGATGAAATCATCAGAGTGGAAAATATCACTGTATCTGACGAGGAGATGGATGAGCAGTATGAGCTTATTTCACAGAAGTATGGTCAGCCTGTTGACGTTGTAAAGCAGGTGATTCCAAAGGCACAGCTCAAGCCGGATTTACTTCGTATGAAGGCATCACAGCTCATCATCGATGCGGCTGAGATTATCATGGAAGAAAGCGGAAAATAATGTATAGAATATTTTTGGTTGAGGATGACGAGACCATAGCAAAGCTTGTTAGAAGACATTTGGAAAAATGGGATTATGATGTGCATGTGGTGCAGAAATTTGATGCTGTAATGTCAGAATTTGCATCATTTGATCCGCAGCTTGTGCTTATGGATATCGGTCTGCCGTTTTACAATGGGTATCACTGGTGTACGGAAATCAGAAGGGTATCAAAGGTTCCTGTGGTTTTCCTGTCATCCGCTGCTGATAATATGAATATAGTGATGGCAGTCAGCATGGGCGCAGACGACTTTATAGCAAAGCCGTTTGACCTTGAGGTGCTGACGGTCAAGATTCAGGCTATCATCAGGCGCTGCTATGATTTTGGCGCAAACAACAGTGTTTTAGAGCATAATGGCGCCATGCTCAATATATCTGATGCCACCATAACCTATGACGACAAAAGGCTCGAGCTTACAAAGAATGAGCTCAAAATATTGCAGACACTTTTTGACAACAAAGAAAGGATTGTATCACGCAGCCTTCTAATGGAAAAGCTGTGGGAGAGTGATGCGTATGTGGACGAGAATACACTTTCGGTGAATGTCAACAGGCTGCGTAAAAAGCTGGATTCTATAGGGCTTGAGAGCTTTATTGTCACAAAAAAGGGGCTTGGGTACAGGCTGGGGTGAGAGGTCATGGCAAAAATACAAAACAAACCGCATCTGACAAATTTTATAAAACAAAACTATATATGGATTCTGATGATAGTCACAATGTCATGTATCCATTTGCTTTACATGTACCTGATTGGTGCGCGCAAACAGGATCTGGTGTATGCGGCAGTGCTTGATGCAATACTTCTTCTGATAACAGTTTTGGTTGGATTTTTCAGATATAGCAGCAAGGTAAAAGCTCTAAGCAATGCTTTAAAGCATCCGGTTGAGGAACAGGCACAGCTTCCGGAAGCAACAGATGATGTGGAGATACTTTATCACCGGCTGCTGGAAAATCAAAGTATTGCAAGAAGTGAGTCAGAAAGCGGTGCTGCAATCAGACAATCACAGATGAGAGATTATTACTCTATGTGGGTGCACCAGATAAAGACCCCGATATCGGCTATGAAACTACTGCTTGAGGCAGAGCGGGAGGAGCTTGGGCAGCTTATATGTGATGATGAACAGAGTCAGTGCCATATAGGCGATATGACCGGTGGGAACATCGGTGCTGCCGGATTAAATGCTGCTTTGAAACAACAGGCTGTACTCACAGAGCTGTCAGATAACATGGACTCATTTGAGGACGAATTGTTCCGCATAGAGGAATATGTCAGTATGGCTTTGCAGTATCAGCGTGTGAGCAGCACCGAAAATGATTTTGTGCTTGAAAAAGTCAGTGTGGATGGTGTCATACGTGATACCATTAAAAAATATGCAAAAATTATGATACGAAGGCATATTGGGATAAATTATTCTGGAACCGGGCAGGAGGTATATACTGACGGAAAATGGCTTGCATTTATGCTGGAACAGATACTTTCAAATGCCATAAAATATACACCGCAGGGGGTTGTTACAATAGAAACTGCAGAGGAAAAAGACCGGTTTTTTATTACAATAAAGGATACCGGAATAGGAATCAAAGCCGAGGATCTGCCACGCGTTTTTGAAAAGGGTTACACAGGCTACAATGGTCATGCCGATAAGAAGGCTACAGGAATTGGGCTTTATCTGTGCAGGCAGATGGCAGATAAGCTGGGGCATACAATCCGCATGGAGTCAGAGATTGGAAAAGGAACTAAGGTGTGGATAGGGTTTGATCTGGATTATGCGGATGTGAGAGATTAGGATAAATCGGTGTAATAAGTTTGACTGGAAATTGTATCCAAAATCAGATATAATATATATTATGAGAAATAAAAGAGTATGTGATTATATAGCGGAAGCTATTCAGAATGAAATTTTATCAGGACGTATGTCATCAGGAGTGCCATTGCGTCAGGAAGAGCTTGCGGATAGTCTCGGTTATTCGAGAATACCAATCAGGGAGGCATTGCAGATACTTGAGTCGCAGGGATTGGCAAAGAGACTGGCAACAAGGCATGTGGTGGTGGCTGATTTTTCGGACGAGGTGATAACGGAAATCTATGAGCTGCTTTCAGATGTGGAGATAAAACTGTTAAAGGGCATGCTGCAGTCTGGTATATGTTTGTGGGATAAAGCGGTCAGTGATAACAGTGAGCAGACCAATTGCGTACATGAGCCATCTGCTATAAATGAAAAATTGTCTGCAGAGCTGCAGTTTCATGAGACAATTATATCCAATAGTCATAACGAGTATTTTACACATATTCTTGAAAATGGTCTTTGGTGCTATATCAGGTTTGCGGTTGAAGAGACGGCAGCAGGCAGGGAAAATGCGCGAAGACTTGAGCTGTTATCGAAAATAGCAGAGGCATATTCGGATAAGGATATAAATATTGTCAGAGAACTTTTGGGAGAATATTTTGGAAGTCTTTGTGAGGCTGTTATAGCAGAGAGGGCAGAAAGCAGCAGGTAATTGGTGACTTATTTTATACTGAATAATGACAGATGATTCGGAAGCATATAAAATTAAAAGATAACAAGAGGAAAAGTAATTATGATAGGACTTAAACCGATAAAGATTCCGTCAGCGAAGGAGCGTGTAGCATCGGAGCTGCGCAAGGCAATTTTGTCAAAACAGCTAAAAGAGGGAGAAAATCTTACACTGGAAAGTGTAGCGCAGCAGCTTAATGTATCTATAACTCCCGTGCGTGAGGCTTTTCAGATATTAGCGCATGACGGACTTATCAAGCTAAGACCGAATAAGGGAGCAATAGTACTTGGAATTACAGAGACGTACATAAGGGAGCACTATCAGCTTAGAGGCATACTCGAGAGCGCATGTGCAGGTTTTGCTGCTTCACCTGATATCGATATCAGCAAGATAGAGCAGTCATACCTGGATGCAAGGGAGATGACCGCTTCCGGAGATTATAGCAGATATGCGGATTTAAACCGTGAGTTTCATAGTGAAATCTGGGCAGCATCTGGCAACAAAAAGATGGAAAATATGATCGCAGAACTGTGGAACGGACTTTCAATGGGCAGCATGGTCACAGAGGAGGAATATGCGGGCATTTCTATAAAGGAGCATGAGGCTATATACGAAGCAATCAAGGCTCATGATGTGCAGCTTGCACAGCGGAGGATGTATGAGCATATCATGCGTAGTCGTGATGATATGCTGACATATTATGTGTAGATGTAAGTTACTAATTTAACACATTACTTGTAATAGATGCACAAATTGAATAGGTGGAATATATATAAATTGCCGAAATTGTCAAAAAGGTATTGACGATTTCGGTTTTTTGTTATATCTTAAACTCAGAAATTGGATACAATATCAAATATCAAATATTAAACGGAGGAGGAAAATGATATGAGTCCAGCAACAATAACACTTTTATTCTTATTGTTTGCCGTTGTGATGTTCGTGTGGGAAAAGATTCCGCTTGGGGTTACATCCATGATAGTATGTGTCGGTCTTGTTATCACAGGAGTACTGGATTGGAAAACAGCTTTTTCAGGATTTATTGACAGCAATGTAATTCTTTTCGTAGCGATGTTTATCGTCGGAGGAGCATTGTTTGAAACCGGTATGGCAAACAAAATTGGAGGAGTGGTCACACACTTCGCCAAAACGGAGAGGCAGCTTATCATAGCAATCATGGTGATTGTGGGACTGATGAGCGGAGTACTTTCAAACACAGGAACTGCAGCAGTTCTCATTCCGGTAGTTATCGGAATTGCTGCAAAATCAGGATACTCGAGATCGAGACTTCTTATGCCACTTGTTTTTGCGGCAGCCATGGGTGGAAATTTATCTCTCATCGGTGCACCGGGAAATCTCATAGCACAATCAGCTATGGGAGAGATTGGACTTAGCTTTGGATTTTTCGAGTATGCAAAGGTAGGACTTCCGATACTTATAGCAGGTATTCTGTACTTTGCATTTATAGGATACAAATTCCTGCCTGAAAAGCAGGGCAGTACGGAAAGCTCATATGATGAGCAGAAGGATTTTTCAAATGTGCCTAAATGGAAACAGATGATGTCATTGATTATCTTAATCCTTACACTTTTGGGAATGATTTTCGAGGACAAGATTGGTATAAAGCTTTGTGTCATCGGCTGTGTCGGAGCACTTGCCCTTATCATTACAGGCGTTATTAGTGAGAAAAACGCACTTAAATCAATAGATTTGAAAACCATTTTCTTATTTGGTGGAACTCTTTCACTTGCAGCGGCGCTTCAGGAGACCGGGGCAGGCGAAGAAATCGCAACAGCGGTTATCGGTATACTTGGCAAAAATCCATCACCATACGTTCTCACATTCGTAGTGTTCATGCTTTGCTGTGTACTTACGAACTTTATGTCAAATACCGCCACCACAGCACTTTTGGTTCCAATCTGCGTATCAATTGCCACAGAGATTGGAGCTGACCCGAGTGCAGTACTTATGGCATGTGTTATCGGTGGTTCATGTGCATACGCCACACCTATCGGTATGCCTGCCAACACAATGGTCATTACAGCCGGAGGATACACCTTCAAGGATTATGCAAAGGCCGGTATTCCGCTTATAGTAGTGGCGACCATTGTAAGTATGGTCTTACTGCCGATTTTCTATCCGTTCTTCCCATAAGAACGGATGGGAGTGGGTAAACAATAAATTAATATTTAATTATTTACAAGATTTATATTAGGAGGAAAAACTATGTCAAACGAGAAACAGGTAGAACAGCTTACCACCTATATGGCAAATTTTATCGCTCATATAGCAAAAAAATTACCGGATGATGTCATTGCAAAACTGACAGAACTCCGTGAAAAAGAGGACAGTCCTCTTTCAAAAACAATCTATGATACAATGTTTAGAAATCAGGAGCTTGCGGTAAAACTTAACCGCCCAAGCTGCCAGGATACAGGAGTACTTCAGTTCTGGGTTAAATGTGGAACAAAATTCCCACTTATTGATGAGCTTGAGGGACTTTTAAAAGAGGCAGTTGTAAAAGCTACATTTGAGGCTCCTCTTCGTCACAACAGTGTTGAGACTTTCGATGAGTACAACACAGGCAAGAACGTTGGAAAAGGAACACCTACAGTATTCTGGGATATCGTGCCAAACAGTGACAAATGTGAGATCTACACATACATGGCAGGAGGTGGATGTACACTTCCGGGAAAAGCTATGGTACTTATGCCTGGAGAGGGCTATGAAGGAGTTACAAAATTCGTAATGGATGTTATGACTACTTATGGTTTAAATGCATGCCCACCTCTCCTGGTAGGTGTAGGTGTAGCAACATCTGTTGAGACAGCAGCACTTTTATCAAAGAAAGCACTCATGCGTCCAATCGGATCTCACAATGAGAACGAGAGAGCCGCAAAGATGGAAAAACTTCTCGAGGATGGTATCAATGCTATCGGCCTTGGACCTCAGGGAATGGGCGGAAAATACTCAGTAATGGGTGTAAATATCGAGAACACAGCCCGTCATCCATCTACAATCGGTGTAGCCGTAAACGTAGGCTGCTGGAGCCACAGACGCGGACACATTGTTTTTGATAAGGACCTTAACTATACAATCACAACACATTCGGGGGTGGAATTATAATGGTAGAGAGAATTAATGGAAAAACAATTTTAACAACACCAATCTCAGCAGAGGATCTTAAAGGAATAAAAATCGGAGATATTGTATACTTAAATGGAAGCATGACAACATGCCGTGACGTAGCACACCGACGTCTCGTTGAGGAGGGAAGAGAGCTTCCGGTAGACGTAAGAAACAATGCTATTTTCCATGCAGGACCAATCATCCGTCCACTCGAGAATGACAAATTTGAGATGGTATCTGTTGGACCGACAACAAGTATGCGTATGGAGAAATTCGAGTACGAGTTCGTAAAAGAGACCGGCGTACGTGTTATCATCGGAAAAGGTGGTATGAAAGAGAATACAGAGCGTGCATGTAAAGAGTTCGGTGCCATTCACTGCGTATTCCCGGCAGGAAATGCAGTAGTAGCCGCAACAGAGGTTGAGGAAATCGTCCGCGCAGAGTGGAGAGATCTCGGAATGCCTGAGACACTCTGGAACTGTCGTGTGAAAGAGTTTGGCCCACTTATCGTATCTATAGATGCAGAGGGTAACAACTGGTTCGAGCAGCAGAAAGTTGAGTTCAACAAGAAAAAAGATGCAGCAACAGAGGAAATCTGCAAGCAGGTAGGATTCATCAAATAGTTGCCGGAGCCTGGTATCAAATTTATTTAGAACCCAATTGCCATGAAAGTATTCTGGCAAAATATATACCCGCAGAATGCGGGAGAAAACATAAAAAAATATAATTTTTCGCGCAAAGGCTCTCACATAATTTGACTATTATGTGGGAGCTTTTAGATATATGAAATTAGAATAGTATGATAATCATTTCCATAGGATATTAAAATAAATTACTGCAATAAAAAAGATTATTGCCGGTAACTAAAAAAGAGAGGAATAAATGATAATGAAGCAATTCCTGAGAAAAACAATGAAAAATGTAGCAGCCTACGTGGAACTTTTTCTGTCGGCAGTACTGGTGTTTGTGATAGTGGTGCTTATTATAAAGCTTATAGGGCAGTGCTTTTTCGATATATGGCATGATAAAATTAAACTGGAGTATTACATGGAATATATCATGTCGCTTGCAATCGGCGTGGAGTTTGTGAAAATGCTCTGTACTCATAAGCCGGGTACAATCATAGAGGTGCTTTTGTTTGCAACAGCCAGGCAGATGATCGTGGAGCATCTCAATGTATATGAGACACTTGTCGGAATAGGTGCGATAGCGGCGCTTTTTGCCATCAGAAAATTCCTTTTCTGCAGCTTTGATGAGGCAGACCACATGATATGCCGTGGCAGCCAGACGGTAGCGAGGGCGAATTTTATTTCCGGAACAAATATACCGGAGGAAAAGACAAAGCTGCTTAGAGATGTGATAAGCGAAAAATTGCAGGATGAGGGTAAAAATGTGTCAATCGGAGCCTGTGTGTATTACAAGGATTGTGCGCTCAGAGTTGATAATGTGAAGCAGGGCGTTGTCACAAGAGTCGAGGTAATTAAAAATCTGTAGATAAAAAGAGGATCAGCACATCTGTGCTAATCCTCTTTTTGCTACTCCAGATTAAGTTTCTTTGTCATTTCTTACAAAAATGTAAGATACAAGGTCGAAATGTAAGCTGATTCGATAGCATACATTCCGGTCTTTTGTTATTATAATTACATGAAGCGGCAACAATGTAAGTTGTGAAGCCGATTATGACGTCATATTTAAAATAAATGTAACAAAAATATAAGCTTAAATAACATTGTAGAAATAATCGCGAAGGAGCATTGAAATGGCAATCTTAGAAGTAAGTAACCTCAAAAAAATATATACCACCAGATTTGGTGGCAATCAGGTACAGGCATTAAAAAACATCAATTTCTCTGTAGAGGAAGGTGAGTATGTGGCAATCATGGGAGAGTCCGGCTCAGGAAAGACGACACTTTTAAATATTCTCGCGGCACTTGATAAGCCGACAGCGGGAGAGGTACTCTTAAATGGAAAGAACCTTGTCTCATTGAAGGAAAAGGAGATATCTGCCTTCAGACGTGAGCATCTGGGCTTCGTATTTCAGGATTTTAATCTGCTTGACAATTTTTCACTGAAGGACAATATCTTTTTACCGCTTGTGCTGTCAGGTGTGGACTATAGGGAGATGGAAAAAAGGCTTGCACCTATAGCTTCACTGCTTGGAATTGAAAAGCTGCTTAATAAATATCCATACGAGGTGTCAGGAGGACAGAAGCAAAGGGCAGCAGTGGCACGTGCGATAATAACAAATCCCGAATTAATTTTGGCTGATGAGCCAACAGGAGCACTGGATTCAAAGGCAACAGACAGTCTGCTTAGGCTGTTCAACAGGATAAACGAGGACGGACAGACCATTCTCATGGTGACACACAGCACAAAGGCTGCAAGTCATGCCAACAGGGTGCTTTTCATAAAGGACGGTCAGGTGTTTCATCAGGTTTACCGTGGCAATCTTACAAATGACGAGCTCTATGTGAAGATTCAGGATGCACTTATGCTGATTACGACAGGTGGTGAGAAGCATGAATAAAATATATAGCAGGCTGGCATTTACAAATATAAAAAATAATAAGACTCTTTATATGCCTTACATTATATCGGGAATGGTCATGATAGCCATGTTTTATGTGATGATGTTTTTAAACAACTCAAAGGGACTTGGCAAGGTGCCGGGCGCGGATGCACTGGCGTCGATAATGGGGCTTGGATGCGGAACAATAGCGGTTTTTTCATATATATTTCTGTTTTATACAAACAGCTTTATCATCAAAAGGCGCAAGAAAGAGGTAGGAATATACAATATTCTTGGCATGGAAAAGCGTCATATCGCGAGAGTTTTGATAATTGAGACACTTACCGTAGCACTCGCAGCAATAGTATCTGGAATCATAGCCGGTATTTTATTTTCCAAGCTGATGATTATGTTTCTTTATAGGATTATAAATATTAAAGCACAAATTGATTTCGCTGTATCTACTGGCGCTGTCGTAAATACAATACTTATTTTTGGAGTGCTGTATTTTCTTACTCTCATCTATAACCTGATGCAGGTGAAGCTTGCTAATCCGATAGAGCTGCTTCGCGGTGGCAATGTCGGTGAGAAAGAGCCGAAGAGCAAATGGCTTATCGCTATAATCGGACTAGGCTGTCTTGCCGGGGGATATTATATTGCGATTACCACAAAGAGCCCTCTTCAGGTGCTTTCACTGTTCTTTGTCGCAGTGCTGCTTGTCATCGTCGGAACGTATCTTTTATTTATTTCAGGAAGCATTGTAATACTTAAGGCACTTAGAAAAAACAAGAAGTTTTACTATAATAAAAAGCATTTTGCGGCGGTTTCAGGAATGATTTACAGAATGAAGCAGAATGCGGGCGGACTAGCGAGTATATGCGTGCTTTCCACAATGGTGCTGGTTGTTGTTTCCACAACCGTGAGCATGTATGCGGGCATGGAGGGAGAACTTAAGCAGAGATATCCTTCGGATATCAGTGTATATAGCTGGTATAAGGAAGTGCCGGATGATGTGAATCTGGATGATGCACTTAAAGAAGCTGCTGCAGATTCGGATAAAATAATAGCTGACTCTGCTTGTAATGTTAAAGACAGCAAAAGCTACACTTATTTTAGCTGGACAGTGTTTAGAGAGGGAACGGAGTTTAAGCCGGTGTTAAGTTTCGATAACGATATTTCCCTGTTGTATTTTGTCACAGGAGATGAAATTGATAATATGGAGACCGGCTTTAAAAAGAGTCTGAATAAAAAAATCCCACAGCTTGATACCGGTTCGGTGGCTGTTTATGGAACAGAAAAGTTTAATGGCGATATAATTAATCTGTTGGGCAAAGAATTTAAAGTGGCTGCGGCGGAAAAAACTGCTGTAAGTAAAGACAGCTATATGTCCTCTATGTATAGTGGTGTGTACTATGTAGTGGTAGACAGCAAGGCAACACTTGCAGAGATATTTAACCTGAACAGCTCGCTGGGAGAGGGTAGTGTGCCGACTATGCTCAACAATGAAATTGATTATAATCTGTATGGAAGCAGTGAGGATAAGCTTGCTGTGGCAAAGGCTCTGGATAAGCATTTTGAGGAAAATAGTGTAAAATCAGATGTGTCAGGCTTCTATGAGGAAAGCCGTGATGCAAACAGAGAACAGATTTATGTATTGTATGGTGGACTGTTCTTTATCGGAATATTCCTTGGAACGATGTTTCTTATGGTTACTGTGATGATTATTTTCTACAAGCAGATTTCAGAGGGCTATGATGACAAAGCACGCTATGAGATTATGGAGAAGGTAGGCATGAGCAATGACGAGGTGAAGAAATCCATTACTTCACAGGTGCGTATGGTATTTTTCCTGCCGATTATCCTTGCAGCGTGTCATCTTGCAGCAGCATTTCCTCTGCTTCGCAGACTGCTTGTCATGTTTAATCTGACGGATGTTAAGCTTATTGTGATCTGTATGGTTGCTACGCTTTTTGTGTTTATGGTCATATACTATATTGTTTTCAAGATTACTTCGAGAGCATACTACAGGATTGTGGGAAACCAGATTTAGGGGTTTCATATGAATTATGAATGCGCTATAATAGGACATAGCTATGATGCATAAGAATATAGAGCGAGAGGAATAAGCAGTATGAGTATGACAGAAACAATTAAACTATACGACAGGGATGCATATGCCACGGAGTTTGAGGCAGATATTATATCCTGCGAGCCGAACAAGGCTGATGATAAGCAGTTTGATATAATATTAAATCAGACTTTATTTTTCCCGGAGGAGGGCGGACAGAGCCCGGACATGGGAATACTTGGTGGCTACAGTGTCGTTGATGTGCAGATTAAGAATGGAGTCATTACTCATACGGTGGATATTTCCGCAGGTGATTGCTGCATAATGGGCAAAGAAGAGGCTCAGACAGAAAAGAAGACTGATGGACAGATTACAGGTATGGAGTGCGCTTCTGAGAAAGTAGAGCTTGCAGCAGGCGTCCACGTACATGGCAAAATAGACTGGCAGCATCGTTTTTACAATATGCAGCAGCACAGTGGAGAGCATATTTTTTCGGGAATTGTCCACCGCAGGTTTGGTTTTGAGAATGTGGGCTTTCATCTGAGTGATTCTGTAGTGACAATGGATTTCAGCGGAGTGATTTCACCGGAGGATATAGCAGAGGTGGAGCATGAGGTAAATGTAGCCATTTCAAAAAATATTCCGATAGAGGTGACATATCCGTCAAGGGATGAGCTTGCGCAGCTGGAGTACAGAAGCAAAATCGAGATTGAAGGACAGGTCAGAATAGTGACAGTGCCGGGGTATGATGTGTGTGCATGCTGTGCGCCGCATGTGAAGCGCACCGGCGAGATTGGCATGCTTAAGGTTATGAATTATCAGAATTATAAAGGAGGCGTCAGAATCAGCATCCTTTGTGGTTTCAGGGCACTGGAGGCTTTCAGACAAAAGTGCGACATTATCTCAGAGCTCATGGGGATATTTACCACAAATCAGGAGGCTATTGTGGATAACGTCACAAAGCTTAAGGCAGTAAACCAGTCACTTAAGTCAGAGCTTGGCACTGCAAAGTCAGCGCTTTTGGATTATAAGGTAGCAGAGCTTCCTGCTGATACGGACAATGCAGTATTGTTTGAGGACGGCATTGATACGAATACAGCAAGAAATTGCGTCAATGGCCTTGTGGAGAAATATAGTGGTTTTAGTGCATTTTTTACAGGAAATGATGAGGCAGGCTATAGCTTTATTATCGGAAGCAAGAATGCAGACTGCAATACAGTTGCCGCAGCACTGAGAAATAAGCTGGGTGCCAGAGGCGGCGGTAAGCCGGTTATGGTGCAGGGCTCTGTCAAGGCAGCAAAGAGCGAGATTGAGGAAGTGCTAAAAGAGGTGCTTTAACTTTTTGAAAATATAGTTTGTGGGACGGATTAAGAACACAAAAGCGGTTTCAGGACATTGCGTCCTGAAACCGCTTTTATTGTAAAAATCATATACAAAGTTAATTATTTGTTAGATCTTCTCCAAATGTGCATCTTCTCAGCCTCTTTGATGAGCTCATCACGGAAATCAGGATGAGCAACAGAGATGATTGCCTCAGCCTTCTGCCATGTAGAAAGACCCTTTACATTTACCATACCATACTCTGTAACGATATAGTGAGTGTTGGCTCTTGTGTCAGTAACGACAGAACCATCTACAAGAGTAGGACGGATACGTGAGTGAACTACGCCCTGCTTGTCGGTGAAAGTTGAAGAGCAGCAGATAAAGCTCTTTCCACCGTTTGACATATAAGCACCGAGAACGAAATCAAGCTGTCCGCCGGCACCACTGATGTGCTTTGTGCCTGAGCTCTCTGAGCTGATCTGTCCGTAGAGGTCAAGGTCTACACAGTTATTGATTGAGATGAAATTGTCAAGTGCGGCAATATTCTTGATATCATTTGTGTAGCTTACCGGGGCACTCATGAGCTCAGGATTCTCATCGAGGTAATCGTACATCTTCTTGGTTCCGGCACCGAAGCCGTAAGCCTGACGATAACGGTCGATGTTTTTCTTTGCTCCTGTGATTTTTCCGGCTTTTGCGATGTCAACGAATGCGTCAACATACATCTCTGTGTGGACACCGAGATCCTTGAGGTCTGACTCAGCGATGAGTGAGCCTACTGCGTTTGGCATTCCGCCGATACCGAGCTGGAGACAGGCACCGTTTGGAATCTGGTCAACGATAAGCTCTGCAACCTTCTTGTCTACATCTGTTGCAGGACCACCGGCACCAAGCTCTCCGATTGCAGGGTTGTCACCCTCAACAATGTAAGAAACCTGTGAAATATGTACATTGGCTTCTGAACCGCCGTGACAGCGAGGCATGTTTTCATTGACCTCAACGATGATTTTCTTTGAAGTCTCGCATACAGCACCGAGGTGAGATGCGTTAGGACCAAAGTTGAAGTATCCGTGTGAATCCATCGGTGCAACCTGGAACATAGCGACATCGTCAGGTGTTGTTGAATCTCTATAATAACGAGGAAGCTCTGAGTAACGGATTGGTGAGTAGAAAGAACAGCCTCTCTTGATAAGCTTTCTCTCATAACCGCCCATATGCCATGAGTTCCATGTGAAATGCTCGCCGGCATCCTCACGCTCGAAAATGGCAAGTGGCTTAAGCAAAATACCACCACGTACATTGACATCCTTAAGTTCATCTGTTCTTCTGGCAAGTGCCTTGTCGAGGGCATCAGGTGTGCCTGTGCACCAGCCGTAGTCAACCCAGTCGCCTGATTTGACAATCTTTACTGCCTCATCTGCTGAGACAAGTTTCTGCTTGTACTCTTCTAAAAAGCTCATAAAATCCTCCTTAGATACCTAAAATGATAGTAGCAAAAAGCTACGTTAAAAAAATAACAAACCCTATACTCTCTATATTATCACTTTAGAGAGGATTTTACAAGTTGGTAAATGCTGGTAGAGACTTTTATATGACAGCCTTTGCTAGTCACCCTCCGGAAGCATCCATTCCTCAGCCTGCTTCTGGTAATCGGCCGCCTGGCTGCGCAGTGAATCAATCAGCTCCTTATCGCCTTTAAATACATTCCTTGATTTAGGAGGAAGCGAATCAAGCTTTTTCTGCTTCTCATCAGCCCATCTTGAGTAGCACTCAGACAGGGCATGAAGCGCCTTGCCACCGCCGCACTCCACATCGAGTACCGGCTTTGTCTCGAAGGCAGCGTTGTAATACCACAGGCTTGCCTCCTCATAGTCTGCCTTGTCGAAATAGTACGCACCAAGCTCACAGCACACCTCACTGCAACCATCAACTGCTACATTTTTTAGGGCAACAGAAAAAAATTTGTCGTAGTCGCCATTCATGCGATAGTAGCGGGATAGCACGCAGGTGGATTCGATGTCGGGGCTGTTGCGGTATTCACCCTGAAAATATGGCAGGGCATTGGTAAAATCCTCGGGGCTTCCGCATTTTAAAAGCTCCTTGGCATACATAGTCGCTATACTTTTTGGCAGGGTGCCGTTTCTTTCAAAGGAGCGCTTGAATATGGTAAAATCACGTTTGCCGTGAGTGCCCTGCGGCAGATGTTGTATACAGATATCGCTGTCATAGACTACAGGCTCTAAGCGCACAGTCTCGTGCACCGGATTAATCCATGTAAACGTGCGAAGCCTCTTGAACAGCTTCGGGCGGTACTCTGAGGATGAATTTTGCACTGTGTTGAATTTGCTTGGAGTAATGTATTTCATCTGGACAATCTCAATTTCCGGCAGCAGCGCAGCCTTAAGCATCATGAAACGCCTGCGGTTGGTATCATCGAGCACCTCGTCGGCATCAGGTGCATATATGTATTCCTGCGTAGCCTTGGAAAACGAAAAATTCCTGGCCGCAGCAAAATCGTCGCACCATGAGAAATCATAGATTTTGTCCGTATACCGTGCAGCTATCTCCTTTGTGCGGTCCGTCGAGCCGGTGTCCACTATGATGATTTCATCCATCAGCCCTTTGAGACTGTTCAGACATCGTTCGAGCACCTCTTCTTCATTTTTTACTATCATGCATAAGCTAATTGTAATCATATTTATCTCCATTTACCGGTCGGATGTTATAATAGTTACGATTATATTATAATATATATATCGGCATGTTTTGCAGAAATATTTGTGTATTGTAAATATTGCCGGGATTTCATATAATTGAAATGGAATGTCGACAGATAAACTTATTTCTAAAGGCTATAGAATTTCAGATAAACTATATAATCAGATTTTAGCAAGGAATAATGAAGTAATTTAGAAGAGGAACAAATATGGAAAATCATACAATTGTAACACTGAAAAAAGGCGAAGGACGCACTATAAAAGCAGGCGGCGCATGGATTTTTGACAATGAAATAGACACAATCACAGGCACATTTACGAACGGAGATATTGTTGTGGTACACGATTTTGACGGATATCCGATGGGGCGCGGCTTCATAAACCAGAATTCAAAAATCCGTATCAGAATGATGACAAGAAAAGCAGACCAGCTGATTGATGACAATTTCCTCAGGATGAGAGTGCAAAATGCCTGGGATTATCGCAAGCAGGTGATGGCAGGAGGCAATGATAATGTGCCTGATTTAAACTGCTGTCGTGTGATATTTGGCGAGGCTGATTTCCTGCCGGGTATCACAGTGGACAAATACGCAGATGTGCTTGTGGTGGAGTGTCTGGCACTTGGAATGGAGCAGTTTAAGGTGAAAATCGTTGAACTGTTAAAGGAAGTGCTGGCGGCGGACGGAATAAATATTCGTGGAGTATACGAGCGCAGTGATGCAAATGAGCGCAAAAAAGAAGGTCTTCCTAAGGTAAAAGGCTTTATAGGAGCCGAGTTTGACACAAATGTGGAGATAGTAGAAAACGCAGTTCACTATATGGTCGATGTGGAAAATGGACAGAAAACAGGCTTCTTCTTAGACCAGAAGTATAACAGGCTTGCTATGCAGCGTATCTGCAAGGGGAAAAGAGTGCTCGACTGTTTCACGCACATGGGCACATTTGCCCTCAATGCAGGAATTGCAGGGGCAAGCGAAGTCACAGGACTTGATATATCAGAGTATGCGGTTAAGCAGGCTACAGAAAATGCGAAGAGAAATAATCTCTCAGACACAGTGAAGTTTCGCGTGGCAAATGTGCTGGATGAGCTGCCACGGCTCGCTGCAGATGGTGAAAAATATGATGTAGTCATTCTGGATCCTCCGGCATTTACAAAGTCGCGTGAGGCTACCAAAAATGCGATAAAGGGCTACCGCGAGATTAACATGAAGGGACTTAAGCTTGTTAAGGATGGTGGATTTCTGGCTACCTGCTCATGCTCTCATTTCATGACGCAGGAGCTGCTTGCAAAAACGGTCAAGGAAGCGGCAAAGGCAACTCACAAGAGGCTGCGCCAGGTGGAGTTCCGCACACAGGGACCGGATCATCCGATACTGTGGGCCAACTCAGCTAATGTACCGGAGTCGTATTATCTTAAATTTTTCATTTTCCAGGTCGTTGATGAGAAGTAGATGACAGAAAGTGGCGGAAATGCTTGATTTACAAGGGCTGGAAGGTATTTAGTTGTATGTTGGAGTTATTCCACTTTTATGCTGTGGTCTATACCTCTGCCTCAGCCATGATAATCTCAGCAGCATCAAGTATGAGCTGTGAAGCTTTCATGTGAAGCATATCAGGCTTTCCCTGATAGGATTGCCTGATAAAATGTCCATGTTTGTCCTCATTTCTTCTGTTTTAGTGTAATGAAACAGTAGTATAACTCATAATGGGGATTTATGCCACAGTAAACAACCGAACTTTAGCAGTTATTTGTGATTCAGAGAGTTCATATTTAAGTGAACCATTGTAATAATGAACCGTTTCTTTAACAATTGCTAATCCAAATCCGTGATTTATATTATCAGCTTTTGTGGTTGAAGAGAATTTACTGATATCTATAGGTGCGGATATATTATTAACAACGTCTATAAGCAAAACAGAAGCTTCCAGATATATGTTTAACCAGACGGTACTAAAATTATTCTTGGCACTGTATTCAAGAGCATTATCCAGAAGATTGTTCAATATACTGCATAAATCATAGTCGTTAATGGTGAGATTGTTTCTTATAGCCCCCTTAAATATGATTTTTATGTCAGGATATTCTGCCTGCTTTTGCATAATAATAGCATTTACAAGAACATTTCCAGTATCAATTATGGAAGGCGTTTTATTTAGAGTGTGCTTTTTAAGAGAATCGATATAGTTTAATGCTTCTTTATAGTTTTCGGATTCAAGTAACTGGGATAAAACATTAACTTGATTTTTGATATCGTGTTTTAGTTTGCGAATTTCTAAGTTTTTCTCTTTGGTTTCGTTATAATAATGCTTTAAAATATTTACATACTGAGTTTGTTTCTGTAGATTTTCATAATTTATATTTCTTTCGGATAAAGAGATAATGTAAGCTAGTATAATTCCTGATGATACAATGCACAGTAAGGCAAATGAATACAAAAAGTAACTATTAATCAGATTCTGGTATAGCTGTGAAATTGATAATATAATACATATAGTACCTGTATATCCGCATATAAAAATTTTATTTTTTAAAGATAAGGAAAAGTGGTATTTTTTCCTGATTTTTATAAAAAGAGCAATTGCCAGCATCAGGATTACTATGGTTTTTATTATATTTTTTTCTTTAACCGTATTCATGCCAACAAATATTGGAAAACCTAAGATTAAATCGCAAATAAGAGCAAGAGCCTGATAGAGTAATGAATCCAAAATATATACAAGGACAAATGAAACGATTTTATTGTACCATTTGTCTGTTAATAAGATAAATACTAACAGCATTTCAAGAAAAAAATCAATAAGTGGAGAAGCTATATTTGGTAGAACGTATAGTAATACAACCGAGAAAAAGAAAATAACAGCACATGTATAAAATTTATATAATGAGGTTTTTATTGTATCTGAGTACAATAAAAAAATAAGTAAAAATTCTATTACGATATCGAAAATTACGGTGTTCAATTGTTCCATATGCTCTCTGCCTTTTCATAAATATTTTGTGCGATCTTAGTCTGAACCTGTTTCTTACGTCTTCGCGCAAGTGGAACAGTAGTATCGGTAGTAAGAATAAGTTCATCAGAATTTAACTTTTTTATGTAATATGAGTTTACGATATATGATTTATGTACTCTTATAAGGGTATCGTTTGTAATGATTTTTTCCAGATCATTCAGTCCTTTTCTGATAAGATGACTGGTTGAGTCACTCATATAAATTGTGGTATAGCTGCCATTTGCCTTCATATAGGTAATATCACGATATGAAAGAGTGATATTATCATTAATTGAGTCTGGAAGAGTCAGATATTTTGCAGCTATTGTTTTATTTATAGTTTTCTTTAGAGTCTTGTTGAAATTCGTTTGATTGATAGGTTTTGTGATAAATCCGTATACATTTTTACCAAAAGAATCGTAGACTATTTCGTTATGACTGGTAATAAAAATAATAATGGTATTTTTGTTTGAAGCTTCAAACTGTTCTTTAACTGACTGTCCGGAAGTGCCTGGCAATTCTTCGTCTAGTAACAAAATATCAATATTGCTCTGGTATTTAAGTACATCTTCGCCAGATGAAAATATATGGTATTCAAAATTAAAATTTATATCGTTCTCCAAAAGTTTACAACAATTAAGAATTTGATTCTGCCAGTATTTTTCATCATCACAAATGGCAATAGTATATTTTGTAGGGCTCATAGTGTTCCTCTTTTATAATTATGACCGTTAATAACAATTTCAAACCGATAATAACATATATGTTGCTTGTAGACAATCCCTTGGTGAATAATAAGATTGTCACAAAGGAGGCGAAACATAATGGTTACGTATGGATTGGAAAATCTGGCACAGTGGATATGGGCATTTTTTAATAAGAGATAAGAAATGGGTAATTATAATATTTAAATGGGAAAGAATATTTAGTTTAGTAGGTAGTGATTTTGTATGTAACAGCTTTTACATAGAGTCAGAAGTGGTTGCAAACACTTCTGACAACAATACTATAAAAAATCAGAAAGGAAGTGAATTATGAATAGCATAAATATTTATGAAAACAAAACACTGAAACTCCAAAACGTCATAGTCCGTAGGCTTGATCTTGAATCAGATGATCAAAATCTTTTTGATTCTGAAATTAACAAAATAAGTACATACATACAGACGCATGGAGCAAACCAGATCGGACCGTTAATTCAATATTCAAAGGTTGAGCTGGATGAAAATAATGAGCCTGATATCAACATGCAGTTTATGCTCCAGGCGAACAACTTTATCCACAACGTAGAGCAACCATATAGGATGGAGTCTCTGCTGCGTGTAAAAAACTGTCTGTATGCCAGATATAACGGACCGGATGATAAGCTGAAGTTCGCTTATGATAAGCTTGGGGTGTATGCATTTGAGAATGATATTGAGTTGGATGGCTGCAATTATACGATCTACGTGGACAGAAACGAAGAAGAAGAGACAATGGTTGCAGATGTATTCATGCCTGTAAAGGAATAAAAGCGTTATGAGCAGAAGCGTTAAGAGTTTAGATGAAATAAGGGAATCAAGAATACTGTTTGATAAGAATCCACCGGCATTCGGCTATATACTTATAACAGTTGTAGCCGTTTTTCTTATTGTGGCAGTAGTATGGAGTATAAAAACACCAAAGGTGTATACCATACAGGCACAGGGTACTGTGACGAATGATGAGTCAAATTATGTCATGTGCAGCTATACGGGAGAGATTCTTGACAGCAACATGGAAGAGGGCGCACTTGTGGAAGCCGGGGATGTGCTTTTTACAATTAAAAGCACTGATTATGATCTACAGCAGACACAGCTTGAAGACAACAGAAAATCATATGAAGAACAGATATCACAGTATAGTCTTCTTATAAAATCAATAAAAGACGATACCAATTATTTTGACGAGACAAAAGCGGATGACGGTCTGTACTGGAGCCTTTTTGAAACCTACAAATCACAGGTGGAACAGAATAAGGTTGATGTGTCAACGTATCAGGCATATGGATATACTGATGAGCAGATACAGGCACAGCTTGAAACTAATCAGGGTAAGATTGATGAAGTATATTATTCTGCCATACAATCTGCCGAGACAAAGATTGAAGAGGCGAATCTGCAAATTGCATCAATAGATGCACAGCTTGCAGCGGTGACAAGTGGGCAGGATGCTTATGAGGTAAAAGCTACCACATCAGGAGTTCTGCATATGCTGGGAAATTATAAGAGTGGAATGGTTGTACAGACAACGACAACTGTGGCAACAATCACACCGGAAAATTCGCAGAGATATCTCGAAGCATATGTTTCCACATCTGATATGGCCAGAATGCATGAGGGAGACAGAGTGCAGGTGGTTATGGACGGTCTGTCACAGAATGTCTATGGGACGATAAGCGGAAGCGTATCACGGATAGACAGCAATGTCACTACACAGGAAGGGCAGGATGGAGCGACAAGCCGGGCGTTTAAAGTGATGATAGTGCTAGACCAGGATTATGTGCTGAGCCGTGAGGGAGACAAGGTAGACGTGACTAACGGTATGACGGCGGCTGCAAGGATACAGTATGATAAAGTCACATATTTTAACTATGTGCTTGAGAAACTCGGAATAAAAACCGGAAAATGACATGGGATAAGGTTATGAAGTTAAGAAACAGAATCAGAATATTTGCTGTTATATTTATACTGGCTTTGGGTATGGAGTACTTACCGATGGCTGTATATGCTGCAGAAGTGACAGCGGAAGAAAGCGATATGGCAAATGATGCAGAACCGGATATGGATGAAACCCCGGAAACGGACAATGCATCAGAAACGGCCAATGCATCGGAAACGGACAAGGAAGACAAAACAGACGTACATGATATGGAACAGAATATACCGGTAACAGATATCGAGATATCAGATCATGAGGAGGAAGTGGAAGTAGGAAAGACAATAAACCTTACAGCCACAGCACTTCCGGCGAATGCCACGGAAAGCACGATAACCTTCCGTTCATCTGATATAAATATAGCAACTGTGACTTCAGCAGGTGAAGTAAAGGGTATCTCAAAAGGATATGTTACCATATATGTATCTGCCGGAAGTGTAATAAAAGAGGTAAGTCTGACAGTAAAAGTAAAAACCACTGGAATAAATATAAATAAAGAATATCTCGTAATGAAGCCGGGAACGGCATTTAAACTGAGCGTATCTGTGTTTCCGGCAGAGGCAGAGCAGACGGTTTCATACAAATCAACCAACACATCAGTTGCAGCAGTATCGGGCAGTGGTGTGGTAACGGCAAAACAGACAGGTTCATCTACGATAATAGTTTCAAATGGGGATTTGTCTGGCGCTGTTTCGGTAATCGTAAACAGAGATACGGAAAGTTCTGTGGCTGAGCCGGCAGCAGATAGTACAGACGCAGAAAATACAAGTGAACAGACATTTGATGAAAATACTGATGTATCCGAAACACCTGTAATAAGTGAGCAGATGCTATATGAACTGTACACAGCAGGCAGATCGATGAAAGTGACCGGAGACGGCTACAGCATCATAATAGACGGAAAAAAGATAGTAAATTATAAAAATGAACTTAATACGGATATAGAACTCGAAAGGACAGGAGACAGCATAAAATTCAATCTCAATGATGGAGAGTATCTGTGCGGAGAAGTGACACTGCACATAGATGATGTAAAAGGAAAATATCTGTATCTATATAATAACGTAAAGCATAAATACGAACTTGTGAGTACAGAGGACATGAGCGGGCTTAATTTAAGCACACCAGGAAAGTATATGATCACGGCAAAGCCCATCAGAGAGGGCAGCGCAGCGGTCAGATATATACTGATTGCAGGTGGAATCGGCATAATTGCAGGAATAGCTGTGTATGTGGCGGTAAAGAGAAGATACTGGTTCTGGTAAAGGTGTATGTAATCATGATTTACATAAAGTCATGCCCAGTTGCAAACAGACATGGCAGAAAAATAATGTTTAGAAGAGAAAATTAATATATAGCGAACAGGAAGGGACACAATGCGATACACATTTATAAAGCAGCATGATGCAACAGACTGTGCAGCGGCATGCATGGGTATGGTCTGTCTGCATTACAGAAAAGAAACCACTATAACAAAATTAAGGGATCTTATGGGAACTGATCTGAAAGGAACAAATCTCATAGGTCTGTCAAAATGTGCAGAGCAGCTTGGCTTTAACTGTCAGGCGGTTAAGGTTGACAGGGAAGGATTCCTTAGTAGATATACACTTCCGGCGATTGCAAATGTTATTACTAAAGAGGGAATGTCGCATTTTGTTGTTGTTTTCAGGATAACGAAAAAGTATGTGATAGTGGGAGATCCGGCGAAGGATATAGAGAGAATTTCAATAGATGATTTCTATAAGAAATTTACAGGTGCGATGCTGCTGTTAAAACCAAACAGCGAATTTGAACGTGAGAAGATTAAGGGAACAAAGCTGTTTGACAGGTACATAAAGCTGCTTCTTCCACAGAAAAAGCTTTTTATATATGCACTTGTGGCATCACTTCTTGTAACTCTTCTTGGGATTTTATCATCACTTTTCAACAACATAATATATGATGAGATACTGCCTTACCGGCAGAAGGATGTTTTAAAGATCATGCTTGCAGTATTCCTAGGAATTTCACTGACCTCGACATTTGTCAGCTTTGTAAGACAGTGGATACTTATGCACCTGTCAATAAAGATAGATATTCCGCTTATGCTGGGATATTTTGAACACATATACAAGCTGCCGATGAAATTCTTTGCAAGCCGTAAAACAGGTGACATTACGACACGTTTCTCAGATGCATTTACCATAAAGGATATTTTTACAAATATAGCATTATCGCTTATCATGGATATATCAATGGCTCTTATCACAGGTGTGATACTGTTTCAGATGAACCCAAAGCTTTTTGCGATAATTGTAATGATGACAATCATAAGTATAGTGCTGGTATTTATATTTAAACAGCCTTATAAGAAGATAAATGAGGAGCAGATGCAGCAGTCATCAATACTCAATTCAGAGATAATAGAAGGATTGCGCGCGGTTGAGACAATAAAAGGAAATGCGAACGAGGACATCGAACTGGAAAGTATAGAACGCGAATACATAAAGTCACTTAGGATAAGTTATAAAGAGGGAATGCTTTCAAATGTGCAGGGAACCATATCAAGTGTCATATCAGGAGCAGGGAATCTCGTAATGCTGTATGTCGGCATTATGCAGGTGATAAACAACAGCCTGACACTTGGAAGTTATATGGCGTTTATGACTCTGGCTGGATATTTCATGGATCCAATCGGCAATCTTGTAAGTCTGCAGCTTTCAATACAGGAGGCAAACATTTCCATGAAGAGACTGTCTGAGATCATGGATTATGAAAGAGAACAGCAGAGCGAAAGACAGTATCAGGAAATAACACAGATTGATGGAGATATAAAGCTTAATCATGTCACATTCGGCTATGGAAACCGAAAACCTGCTCTGGATGATGTGAGTTTTACGATAGAAAAAGGGCAGAAAGTTGCACTTGTAGGCGCAAGCGGAAGCGGAAAGTCTACGATAGCTAAGCTGCTGCTTAAATATTATGAGCCACAGTCTGGTGACATAACAATAGATGGCATGGATATCTCGGAATACAGAAATGACGATATCCGGCGTGCTGTATCCTATGTACCGCAGAACATAGAGCTTTTTTCAAAAAGCATATATGATAATATAAGGGTTACAAGACAGAGTGCGACTCTTGATGAGGTCAGGGAGGCAGCAAAAGCGGCCGATGCACATGAATTTATCAAGAGACTTCCAATGCAGTATTACACATATCTCGAAGAAGCCGGAAATGGACTAAGCGGTGGTGAAAAACAGCGAATTGCGCTTGCAAGGGCATTTCTTAAGGAAAACCAGTTTTATATCATGGATGAATCCACCAGCAATCTGGATTTTGCAACAGAAAATATCATTTTTGATATGATATACAATAAATTCAGAAAAAAGACCATGCTTATAATAGCACACAGGCTGGCAACGGTAAAAAACTGTGACAAAATAATAGTCATGGACAAAGGAAAGATAATAGAACAGGGAACACATAAGGAACTGCTGGAAAAGAAAGGGCAGTATTACAGACTATGGGAGATGCAGCAGGGAAATTTTGTTATCAGAGAAGATGAAATAAAAGAAAAACAGTGTGAAGATTCAGTGGAATCGGACGATAAAGGTGTAATGAGCTACACCTAGATGATTAATTTTTGTATGTAAAAGCTTTACATAGAGTCAGGACTGTCTGCAGACGGGAATGGCAAAAATAAAAAAAAGAAAAAGGAGGTACACATATATGGATATGTGTTACGATGGAGCACTGGTGCTCCCAAGCAGTTATGCTGTAATGGATGAAGAGGAAATGAGTTATGTAGAGGGAGGTGCACTTTCAAAGGTTGATAAAGCGCTTATAATTGGTATTTGTGCGGCGAGTGCTATTACGTTGACAGTAGCGCTTGTATATGGACAATTGGCATTAGCTGCTAAAATTTTAAGATGGTCAGTTAAAAAGGTTGCTAGGAAAGCTGGAGCGGCAGCTGTCGTGGGATGTATTACAGGAACACTTGGGATTTCAGGTGGAGCTGTTTGGGCTGTAGTTAATTTCATTTTATAAAATATGAGGGGTTATATTTTTAATATAATCCCTTATTAAACGGATAGGAGGATAATAATGGAGCAAGATAAGCGCGTAGAAGATAAAAAAGTTAGATTTATATTATTAATAACACAAGTGGTTTTATGGTTTATGGTGATGGTTATGGAAATGGTAGTTTTGATAGTTAAGCAGATAAATGTATCGGAACATATGCTTTTTCTGGTGTCTATAAATTTGATTACAATAGTAACTATTTTAATAAATGTTCACAATTATAGGAAAAACAAAAAGAGGATGTAATTAAGTAGATATCCATACTATACAAGAGGTAAGTGCTATGGAATACTTGAATTTGGAAAAGGGAGGACTTATTACTATCTTGATTCCACTTAATCTTTTAATTGGAGAATATACATTGTTTTTTCGCTTGAATGGATGGAGCCGGAAAATAATTCACTTAATCACAGGTGTGATTGATCTATTTTTTGTGGTGGCAACAATTGCTAGTGGAGAGCATCCATATTATCCATTTGTGATTTTCGGTGGAATGTTAATTGGAATCATTCAAAGTGAATGGTGTTATAGAAAAATCAGTGAAGAAACAAATTGTTGGGACAAAATAGATATATTTAAAAAGGGGAGAATTTGGATGGGAGTGATATTAATTATTATTGAAATAGTGATTATAATGTCGTATCCGTCAATGTTTATGGTATTACCATTAATAACACGTATCTTTTCATATATCATTTTAGCTGTGTTACCTATTGAAGTGATAGTTTTTAACTGTTTTCTTGTAAAAAAACATAATGGTATGACAATTTAATATTTTTAGAAAGCAAGGTAAAAACATGCCGTTCATGACAAGAAAGTGTCGTTCGTGACAAAAGAAAATAGATTTTAGAGGAATGGTGATATAGGCATGGGATTATAGAATGTGCATTGGCAATTTTATTGACAGAAGAGATTCTCATAAAAATAGCGGAATAGTGTTTGGTTGATTGAAAAGTATGAGGTATTATATGGAAACGATAAAAATACAGCACTTATTTGGTAGATTTTCTATATTTTTCTTGGTGTTAATTGCTGTCTCTTATACACATCTCCGAGCCCACGAGACGGACTCCTATCTCG
>ENA-OZLX01000092-OZLX01000092.1-human-gut-metagenome-genome-assembly--contig:-NODE-92-length-23888-cov-22.485168_pt1 | contig 23888 bp, 20 predicted proteins | sample MGYA00244184_ERZ653803 | MGnify/ENA primary metagenome ERZ653803 (study PRJEB26926, sample SAMN06164781) | human gut metagenome | biome: ENVO:00009003; feature: ENVO:2100002; material: ENVO:00002003...
AAAGCCTTTTGGATGGAAAGCAACAACTGCTCGATGTCCTTGTTGGTCTCCACGGCTTCCTTGCTCTTGCCCTCCAATCGGCTGGCACGAGGATTCCAAAGCGATGGAGTGCAAGACAACTTGCAGGAGAACTGCGCCATAGTCCTGTTCACCGTGATGCGTCCCATGATGGGAGCTTTTCCATTCTTGTCCATTCCGCTCTTTTTTAGGTAGAGCAACACCTTGAATTTTTCGATTTTCATAACGCTTACATTTTGAGTGTGCAAATATAATCATTTTGTAAGCGTTCCTTGATACGCAAAACATTGAGAATCAGCGCAATAAAATCCGTTGATGCACAAAGTTGCCTTTCCGCATTGTTACCTGCTTTGCATAGGTAACTGTGGCTCACGATTTAGTAACTGAACTACTTCAATATTCCTCACTCGCTTGCTTTATGCCGATTTGGCAACTTTGTGCAAATCTACTCATTCCCAACTGTTTACGTTCCAACCTCTCTTATTCTCCTTTGGCTGCTTTAGAGCTTTATGTTAAGTATAGCTCACTTTTCTTTTTATGCTCCCTAACATCAAATTACTAACAGCACTGTTTGGGCTGATGGTGCGTCAAATGAAGAAAAATGGAAAAAGCATTTCTATTTTTTTGATAAATGTTTATCAAATGGTTGTGACTTATTCAGTAACACTAAATACTATTAATATGGCACTTATTAAATGCACAGAATGTGGCGAAATGATTTCAGATAAAGCCACTGTATGCCCACATTGTGGAGCACCAATAGAAAAAATGACAAAATGTGAAGATTGCGGTGCAGAATATTCTGCTGATGCTGAAATGTGTCCAAATTGTGGATGTCCAAATTTCTCAAAAGAAGCGAAGGAACAATCTTCTGAACAACGCAATACTGAGCAGAAAACAGTAGATATATCAGAAGAACGCAAAAAACGTGTTCAACATTTTCTTGTCGAAAATCGCCAAAAACTACCACAGAGCAAGTTCAATGAGATTAGGGACATTCTTTCTAACCTCACAGATGAACAATGGGAGACCATCGAATACATCACATTCAAAGACCCTACCCTGTTGCTTGTTCTTTCTATATTGGTAGGTGGGTTTGGAGTCGACCGTTTCGTACTTGGAGATACGACCAATGGCGCTTTGAAACTGTTGCTTACATTATGCTGTGGTGTAGGCGTAATATGGTGGGTTATAGATATTTTCCAAGCCAACAGATTGACATTAGATTACAACTACAAACTATTAAGAGAAACGTTGTCATTTGCCTAAGAAAACATTTTACATATCGGTATCTATAGTGTGTGTGACAGGTCTTGCTTGGCTTATATTATCATATACTACATGGGGGACAGAATTCTTTTTCTGTCCCTTTAAAGCTATCTTTGGTTTGCCATGCCCACTTTGCGGATTAACTCATGCTTGCCACTATTTATTTGGAGGTGAATTTACGTATGCAATATTATCTAACCCTTTAGTTATATTTGTACCCATAGGATTATTCATTCCAATAGTTATATACGATTTATTTAGTCATAATCAGTATACTTGGCATTTGTTTCAATCTGTATATCCAAAGATGTGTTCAATATTTTATCTTATTCTTTTGACTGTATGGTTATATAAAATTCTCTATTATAAAATTGGTATTTGATATGAATAAGAACAATCTTCTTATTATCGCAGCCATAGTATTGATGGCTGCGATAGGTTGTGAGGTAGCCATATACCTCGGGTATGACTTATATCACTCAGAAAATGGAATATTTCTGAGACATAAGGTATACATACCCACTTATGAGAATATGTCGGAAAGCGAACTAAGACAAAGAGTTGAAACTGGTGACGCTGAAGCTATGGCTATGCTTAGCGGCATGTTACTTGAAAAAAATAGAGGGACAGAATGTAAAGAGGTGTTCGAACTTGCACAAAAATCTGCTGACATGAATTGTCCATCTGGCAAAAATTCGTTGGGTTGCTTGTATTCGATTGGCTACTGTGTCGCTCCAAACCAGCAAAAGGCATTCGAGTTGAAAAAAGAGGCTGCAAACGAAAAAGATCCTTATGCTCTACTTAATGTAGGAATTCACTACTTATGCGGTTATGTTGTTAAAAAAGATACAACAGAAGCACTTAAGTATATTGAGAAATCTGCAATACAAGGCCTTCCTCTCGCTCAATATAAGCTTGCATTTTTATATTATTATGGAGGAAATACAATAAAAAGAGATGTTAGCAAAGGCATAGAATGGCTAACATTGGCTTCCGACCAAGGAAAGCCAGCTGCTCAATACGAATTGTCTATGATTTATTATAATGGAGAAAGCGGAGAGATTGCTCCCGACTATAACAAGGCAAAGGAATTGTGCAGAAAAGCTGCTGAACAGGGACTTCCTGAAGCAAAGTTGGCAATGGAAAACAAGTTCAACTCTAAAGACAAATAATCATGGCACTTATAAAATGTAACAACTGCGGAGGAATGGTCTCTGACAAAGCAACAGTATGTCCGCATTGTGGCAACGATCCACATAAGACAACAGATGATACTATTGTAAACAACACCAAAGACAACAATCCTAAACTGTCCGTCTGCCCATATTGCGGAGCAACTGTCTCAAAAAGAGCTACGACATGCCCTAAATGTGGTGGAACAATCACTTCTACGCCTACACAACAACCAAACATACCCAAGACAGACGCACAAACGACCACATCAGAAGATTACGAACCTATTGAGGAGGAAGAAGCAAATGGCGGATTGAAAACAGCAGTAATCATACTTGCCATAATAGTTGGAGTATTTGCTATATACCTGGTTAGCGGAGGACGTTACTATAATGGCAAAACTTTGCGCTTTACTACAAATGCAGACACTACAGCGGTTGACACCACAGCAGATTTTGACGATAGTCTCGAAAGTGACTCATTCCCATATACTGAAGAAAATGTTACCGATACGGTTTACTCTGACCCCGTATACGAGAGCGTAGAAGAAGTAAAAGAAGGCTTCAACACGAATTCGGATGTCAAGAACTTTGTCATTGGCAACAGCTATTATTATAATGGCGTAACTCTTAAAATTACCGAGAACGGTGTGTATGCGAACGACAACAAGATATCATCGTCAAGCCCGGTATTCAAAAGAGTTTCGCAATTTGTTGGTAAAGTAACGGCTCGTCCGTCTATTTCCATTTCAATAAAATGGGAAGGAAACAAGCTCGTTGACAACAACAGCGGCGATGTATATTATGAGAATTAATTAAATCTACAGATGATGAGATTTTTTATTATAATTGTATCTCTTCTATTCTCCTCACTCAGCCATGCACAGTCCATAGCCGACCTCGCAAGAAAAGCTGAGGAGGAGAAGAATCCGCTGCACATTTATGCGGATGTGTCTTCATTCCAAAATGGTTTGGCAATAGCAAGCAAGTATACAGAAGATGGCGAATATAAATATGGTGTTGTAGACGAAGAGGGTGTGGTTTACATACCAGTAAACTATGACGAAATCAGCCTTTTCAAAGAGGGTAGCAACTATCGTGATAATGTCTACAAATGTCAGAGAAACGGCAAGTTGGGTCTGGTAAACGCACAAGACATAACTCTACTGCAATGCGAATATAGCAGCATAAAGCACTCTGGCGAGTACGTGTATCTCGTAAAGAATGGGAAAAACGGATATGCTGAATTGAAAGGTACAGACGAAGTAAAATCACTCATCCCATGTATCTACGACAAGTTGGAGAGCTACTCAAAAAATGCTCCGATGCGTGCTACCTATAATGGAAAGGAAGGTATGATAGACGGCAATAACAAGATTATCATTCCTTTCGAATATTCCAACATAGGCAAATTCTATAATGTCGGCGCTTACAATATGGCTTGGGTAGAACAGGACGGCAAGTACGGAATATACAACATTGACGGTACTGTCATCCAGCCTTGGGACATAGAAAAGGCTTACGTCATGAACGAAAACAGCGGCACGAGTTATCTTACATTCGACGATTTTCCAGATCCATCCACTCCTTACATACACATCGTGGTGAACGGAATGACAGGCGTACTTAGCGGAAAGACATACAAGACTGTCATTCCTTGCAAGTACGGATACATCTCGCCCGTCATTAACGAAAGGGCTTTCTATAAAGCCAACAACAAATGGGGCATTATGGACATACAGAATAATAGTATTCAGGAAGCAATCTACGACAAAATCAAGATAAACAACAACATGCTGTCTGAAGCCTTCACTCCTGATGGCACATTCAATGACAACATGTATGTTTTTATCGGCGACAAACAGGGAACGATAGATAAAAACGGCAAAGCATTCATTCCCGTAAAATACGATTCGCTTGGAGTGTTTTCCGAGAATATGATTGTTGCAAAGTGCGGCAACCTATACGGATATATAAACTCAAATGGAGAGGAATGCATTCCTCTTACGTACAGTCATGCCGACAACTTCTCTGAAGGCCTTGCTGCTGTAAAGAACGAAAAAGGAAAGTATCTGTTTATTGACGCCTCCGGAGTCATGGTAATAAAGCCCCACGAGTACGACAGAGTTGGACATTTCCAGAACGGCACATGCAAGGTGTATCGCAAAGACAAAGTTTGGGAGATTAACCGCGAAGGCAAAAAGGTGAAAGACAGTACAAAAAAAATAGAAGCGGACAACGTACATAAAGACAGTAGTAATGATGACATGTATGTTGCCAAAGGCAATATCGTATCACCACATGAAGCTGACACAGAATCAGAACACCCAATCAGAAAAAAGAAAAAATCAATATTAAATATTCTATTCGGTGTAGAAGACGAGCCAAATGCCCCACAATCAGTCAATAGAACTTATCAGAATCGTAAGGTAATGAGAAATCGGGGTGAAGTCCTAAGATATAGGCAAAATACATTCGGAAATAAGCAAGAACGAAATTGGCGTGAAGCACCAAAACACAAGAGAAAAATATTCGGGAACAGGCAAAGTCCAAGCCGAAGACGATTTTGAGAATTTTATACAATTCAATGACAAGTATCAGTTCCAGCAATAAGCAAAAAATTACAATCAATGGTACGATAACATTTACTTTAGATGAGTAACGTAACAGATTAAATTGAGGCTGCTTCTGGCAGTCTCTTTTCATTTTACGATGCCCCACATGGAATCATTTGCGTAAGCACAAATGTAATTTAGTAAAAATCCGAACAATTCTTGATTAACCATTCTTAGCACAGAATTTTCGTTTTTCTCAAAATAAGTCAATACCTTTGCCGTCACTTTCCAAAATGGAGAGTAGTTCTTTTACTTTATGAATAAGTATCAAGAGACAGCTTAAGTGCTGAACCAACCGAGCAGACATAGCCACGGTGGTAAAAATGATACGAGTTTAAGGATTTAGTAATAATCATTAAATTAAAAAGTTATGTCACAAGAAACAGAAACTTTTGAAATTATCTTAGGTCGTGTGGAGCACATCAACGCTTCACACTTTAATTGTTTGTCATTCGCCAAGGCTTCAGACATGGTGAATGGCATTAACTTGCGTCTTTCTAACATGGCAGGTGGCTATCCATTTTCATTCGGAGGAGTAACTTGGCGTGATAGTGAGACGCTTTATCTATGTGGTGAGTTTTCGGACTCATCAGAAAAGCATCTGTTGGTACAAGAGGATATGCAACGTCAGACAAGTGGCTTTGCAGCTAAACGTTTTATCAAGAAAAGAAACAGTAACCTCATCCGCCAAGATTTTGCCGATTTCCGCATACAATGGATGCTCTACGTTGTATGGCAGAAGTGTATGGGTAATGCCGACTTTGCAAATTTACTTTTACAGCTGCCAGATGACGCTATCATCATAGAGGACACTACCAAGCAACATGGTGACACCAAAGAAGTTTGGGGATGTACCAATACAGAGTTGGCTATAAGAAGAGCTGAGCTTAAAAAGAAAGTTACAAGACAGGCTAAGTCGGACAATCCAAAGATTAGCAAGGCAGCTTTGAAACGCTTAGTCAACATGGAGATTTGCAAAGTGAATAGCTTCGGTGTGTTTGTTGGTCAGAATAACCTTGGCAAGATTCTCATGATTTGCCGTGATTGTCTTATACAAGGCGTAGAACCACCAATAGACTACAACCTCTTGGAGACGAAAGATATTCACATTTTAGGCAAACGTATTTCATTCATACATTAAATAGATTAGAACATGACACATAGTAACACAGAACAACCAAAGAACAGCATCACATTAATGAATGGTGCTGTACTTGAGTGTATCCCAAAAGAATCACATCAAGGCGACTTTGTACCCGATAAAATGAAATTGGATGCAACAGGTACATATCTGAGAATTGGCAACAAGCCTTGTAAGCCACAACCACGAACATCAGAAGAATTTGAACGACAGAAGAAGCTCTTCACGGATAACGCTTTCTACCTTTTGGCGCATCAAGAGCGTATCATGCGTGACAGTAGAATGTTTCTTGCTCCTGTAGCTGTACAAAACGGACTCGCCTACACAGGTACTTCGGGATTCAATGCTCCAACATTGGGCATATACTTGGAATGGTGGAATGAATGTTCTATGGCTTTACGAGTAGATAAAGAGAACCGAAGAAGCCTTGTATTTCACTTGGCAGGCAGTCCGTTAAGCGGTGCGAACCACTGTGCCGAGGTTTACGAGGATGGCAGGACAGAATCGGTACAAGTTTCTTCATTTATAAGCCATTGGCGACCATTCGCTGCTATCAATACACGCTATGACGAAGCAAAGCACATGTATCAAGCCTACACACTTGAACAGGTGCTTGACATCCTGCACGCTGAGGATGATGAAAGATGGGACTATTCATCTGAAATTAAGGAACGCTTTATGCAGGCTGAGATAAACGAATTGAAAAAGAAAGTAGAGCGACTAACCAAAGAATCAGAAAAATGGTACTCTATGTATGCAGATACCTATATGAAGTACAAGGATGCTGAGATTCGTGAGGCTTTTTCAACTTTTCAATCCTTCAGAGAGGAGTGTGAGGCTCAAATCAACTCTATCAAGATGCGTAAGCGAGCATTGAAGGCAGAACTGAAAAGCGGTCGCATGGATAACATCACTTATCAGCGCACATTAACGCCGCTGAATAAGCAAACAAGAGAGTTGGAGTTTAGGGTAAGCACCCAAAAGTATGAGTTAGTTAACAAATACCTCTCAGAGGGTATAAGTTACGATACGATAGAAAGTTACATGAATAAAAAGAATAACATTTAAAAGTAAGAACAATGATTGAAAAAGTAAATCCAAGCCATCCGGATAAGGTGGCAGACCGTATCGCAGGAGCTATTGTAGACCTTGCGTACAAGAAAGAAGAGAATCCGAAAATAGCAGTTGAAGTACTGCTCGGACATGGTTTTGTTAATCTCATTATTGAGAGTAGTGTGAACATTTCAGACGCTGAGGCTGAGGCTATTGTAAGCCGTATCACGAAGCGTACAGACTTGAAGGTTTCGCTCATTATGGTAGCTCAAGACCCAATACTTGCAAGCAACCAAGACAAGGAAGTTCGTTGTGGTGATAATGGTATCTTTAAGGGAGTTCCACTTACTGATGAGGAGCGTAACCTCAGTAAAATCGCACATGACATTTATATGAAATACCCTACTGATGGAAAATATGTGTTGGGAGACAATAAGCTAATTATCTGTCAGAGTTGTGCAAAGACTGAGGAGTTAAGAGTTTCTTACCCTACAGCAGTAATTAATCCTTTGGGGTATTGGACAGGCGGCATTGATGTCGATTCGGGTGCAACAAACAGAAAGTTGGGCAGTGATATGGCGCAATCTGTTTCGGGTGGCGGTCTAATGGGAAAGGACCTTTCCAAGGCAGATGTTTCCGTCAATATCTACGCTTTCTTGAAAGCTCAAAAAACAGGCAAACCTGTGGAGTTGTTTTGTGCCATCGGTGACACAGAGATAGATGGTAAGCCTTATCGTGAAATAGTGGAAATCGCTCGTAACTACATCACGAGAATTGGCGGATTCGAGAAATTTGCCGAGTGGGGATTGTTCTAATAAGCAAGTGACATGTACCAATTTGATATAGACATAACTCCATCCCTCAACGGAAAAGAAATTCATTTGGAAGGCATTTGTGAAATGTATACCATTATGCAGCTGACAGGTCATACCAACGAACGCACGTTCTACAAATATGTAAAGGCAACCCCCGAACAGATTGCCAAGCTATTGGATTTCAACTCTATCTGATAGCTATCCTATCGGGGATAAGCAGGGACAAAATCGGGGATGGTTTTGGATAAAATGTACAAGAAAGGGGATTTATTGACAATCAGCGATTTACGTCAACAAATCCCCTAACTTATTGAGTTCAAATTAATTCATCTTTATTTGAGTGGCTGTTTATCGGCATTCCGACTATTCCCACTCAATTGTTGATGGTGGCTTAGACGAGATGTCGTAGCAGACGCGGTTTACGCCCTTCACCTTGTTGATGATCTCGTTAGACACCTTTGCCATGAAGTCGTAAGGGAGGTGTGCCCAGTCGGCGGTCATGGCGTCGGTAGAGGTTACGGCACGGAGAGCAACGGGATGCTCGTATGTGCGCTCGTCGCCCATTACGCCTACAGAGCGTACTGTCGAGAGGAGCACGGTGCCAGCCTGCCAGATCTGATCGTAGAGCGATACCTCAATCTCGCCGTTCTGCATGTCGGCGGGAACGCCGGCTGCGAGTACGCGGCGTGCGTCCTCACCAGAGAGGCGCACCTTATAGTCGCGCAAGCCACGGATGTAGATGTCGTCAGCGTCCTGAAGGATGCGTACCTTCTCGGGAGTGATGTCGCCAAGGATACGTACGGCAAGACCCGGTCCGGGGAAAGGATGACGTGTGATGAGGTGCTCGGGCATGCCCATTGAGCGTCCCACACGACGAACCTCGTCCTTGAAGAGCCACTTAAGCGGCTCACAGAGCTTGAGGTTCATCTCCTTAGGCAGACCACCCACGTTGTGGTGGCTCTTGATTACCTTACCGGTGATGTTCAGACTCTCGATGCGGTCCGGATAGATGGTGCCCTGTGCGAGCCACTTGGCGCCGGTCTGCTTCTTAGCCTCAGCATTGAACACCTCCACGAAGTCGCGGCCGATGATCTTACGCTTCTGCTCGGGATCGGTTACGCCTGCAAGGTCTGAGAAGAACTTCTCGCTGGCGTCAACGCCGATTACGTTAAGACCGAGGCACTTATAGTCCTCCATAACGTCACGGAACTCGTTCTTGCGGAGCATACCGTGGTCGACGAAGATACATGTGAGGTTCTTGCCGATGGCCTTGTTGAGGAGCACGGCTGCAACGCTTGAGTCGACGCCGCCTGAAAGACCAAGGATTACCTTGTCGTCGCCAAGCTGAGCCTTCAGCTCTGCAACGGTGGTCTCAACGAACGAGTCAGCGCTCCAGTCCTGACGGCTTCCGCAGATGTCCACTACGAAATTCTTGAGGAGCTGTGTGCCCTGAAGAGAGTGGAACACCTCAGGATGGAACTGTACTGCCCAAACGGGCTGCTTGGTGGATGCGTATGCCGCAAACTTTACGTTGGCGGTAGAGGCTATGCACTTGTAGTCCTCGGGGATGGCTGTGATGGTGTCGCCATGGCTCATCCATACCTGCGAGTTCTCCTCAAATCCCTTGAAGAGGGGATTGGAAGCGTCAAACTGCTCAAGGTTTGCACGACCGTACTCGCGTGAGTCAGCCGACTCCACCTTTCCACCGTTGGCGTAAGAGATAAACTGTGCGCCGTAGCAGATGCCAAGCACCGGAATCTTACCTACGAACTGGCTGAGGTCCACCTTGAAAGCTTCCTTGTCATGCACCGAATAAGGGCTTCCGCTGAGGATTACGCCAATAACGCTGGGATCGTCCTTGGGAAACTTGTTGTAGGGCATAATCTCGCAGAAGGTGTCGAGCTCGCGCACACGGCGGCCGATGAGCTGCGTGGTCTGCGAACCGAAATCAAGAATAATTATCTTCTGTTGCATTACTTTGGTTGTTTTATTGTTTGTGTTTGTTGTTTTTTTATTGGGGGGATGGGCCTTACTAAGCCTATCCGGACCTATTCAGGTCATCTTTAAGAACTATCTGAGCATCTTAAGAAAATCTTCGGCTTGTGCGAGGGTGTCGAGCTTGCCGATGTCCATCAGCTTCAGGTCGTCCTTCACATAGCCTACGATGTTATGCATGGCGCAGGACTTCAGATAGAAGTCGATGATGCCGAACTTGTCGGGCCAGTCGTGCATGGCTGTCAGCAGTCGTGGCGACAGCACGTGTATGCCGGCGAAGGCGTACATGCGGCATGACTTAGGATCGAGGTCGGGGTATGGGCTGCGCACCTCGCCCGTCTCAATGTTGGTCCAACCCACAAGGCGCATATCATCATTGAAGAGCAGGTAACGCTTGGTCTTTCTGCTGCTTACGAGCAGCACGGCGTCTACGTGGCTTGCCGAGGCAAGGTCGTAGAAGCTGCACAGGTCCACATTACTGAGAATGTCTACGTTATGAATGAGTATTGGGGAGTTGGCATCAAAGAGCGGCTCGGCATGGCGTATGCCTCCGCCAGTATCGAGAAGGCGCTCGCTTTCGTCGGATATGCGGATGTCCAGTCCGAAGTTACTGTTCTGCTTCAGATAGTCGGTTATCTGTGAGGCAAAGTGATGTACGTTGACTACAATACGGTCAACGCCTGCCCCGGCAAGGTTCTCTACGACACGGCGCAACAACGGCTCACCCCCTACTCTCACCAACGCCTTTGGCATGGTGTCGGTAAGTGGTTTAAGGCGTGTGCCCATTCCTGCCGCAAAAATCATGGCTTGCATCATAGATGTATGTATATGATTATACTATGCAAAGTTACGGAAAAATAATGGTATTCGCCCCATTATGATTCCACTTTTTCGTTATTTATTACTTTCTTGCCTCCAAGGTCTGCTCTATGCCCTGCTCGCGATGGCAGATATCCACCTCTATGCCGAACTTCTCATGGATGTGTTCGGCGAGATGCTGGGCTGAATAAACGCTGCGGTGCTGGCCGCCTGTGCATCCGAAGGAGAACATCAAGTCGGTGAATCCGCGGTCGATATATCGCTGTACGTGCGCGTCGGCAAGCTTGTATACGCTGTCGAGGAAGGTGAGTATCTCTCCGTCGTCCTCAAGGAAGCGGATGACGGGCTCGTCCAGTCCGGTGAGCTTCTTGTAAGGCTCGTATCGTCCGGGATTGTGAGTGGAACGACAGTCGAAGACGTAGCCTCCGCCATTGCCGGAAGTATCCTCAGGAATACCCTTGCGGAAAGAGAAGCTGAACACTCTCACACGCAGCGGACCCTTACCGTCATACTTGGAGAAGGTGGCTGGTCCGTCCTGCGGATGCGACGAATAGACCTTGCAGTCCGTGGTCTTATATCCGTCGGCACGTGTGATGGCAGGCTCCTCTATATGGGCGTAACGCGGCATGGCAGTCAAGCGGCGCAGCATGTCCATCATATAGGGATAAGGGAATACGTCGTCGCCGAGCTTGAGAAGCTCGCGGAGATTGTCCATAGCGGGAGGAATGGAGTCGAGGAAGTGCTTCTTTCGCTCGAAATAGCCACGGAATCCGTATGCTCCAAGCACCTGAAGTGTGCGGAAAAGCACAAACAGGCTGAGTCGTCCCACGAAGTGACGCACGCTCGGCACCTCCGTGTATTGCTTCAGAGCGTCGTAATATTCTGCCACAAGGTCGCGACGAAGCTTGTTGCTGTAACGTGCCGATGCCTGCCAGAGAAACGATGCGAGGTCATAATAGTAAGGTCCATTGCGTCCTCCCTGGAAATCTATGAAGTAAGGATTGTTGTTAGGGTCGAGCATTATGTTGCGTGCCTGGAAGTCACGATAAAGGAAAGAGTCGGTCTTCTCCGACGTAAGGTCCTTGGCAAACAGACGGAAGTTGGCCTCAAGCTTCAGCTCATGGAAGTCGAGCTCGGACGGCTTGAGGAAGCAATACTTGAAGTAATTGAGGTCGAAAAGCACGCTGTCCTCGTCAAACTCGGGCTGAGGATAACAGTTCTGCCAGTCAAGTCCGCGTGCGCCGCGTATCTGAATGTTCGGCAACTGGCGTATGGTGCGCACAAGCAGCTCTTTCTCACGCTGATTGTATCTGCCTCCGGCATTGCGTCCACCGGCAACGGCGTCGAAGAGCGACGTCGAACCAAGGTCGCCTTGCAGATAACGCAGTCCGTCCTCGCTGACAGCAAGGATGTTCGGAACCGGCAACTGGCGCTCGGCAAAATGCTTGGCAAGATAAACAAAGGCATGGTTTTCGTCACGGCTGGTGCCCACGACACCGATGACAGAGAAGCCGTCCTCCCCTATCAGACGATAATACTCGCGGTTGCTTCCCGCTCCGGCTATGCGTTCCGTGGAAGCGGGCACTTCGCCGCACCACGACTTATACAGTTCGATGAGTTTTTCCATTTATTCCTGTTCCTCCTCGGATTTGTTTTTCTCGAATTTCTGAAGGTATTGTTTCTCCTTCTTGTCCAACCATGTGGTGTAGACGTTATCAATCACTACAGCCAGTATCGCCACTCCCGCGGTTATAGCAAAGGAAAAGGTGATGAAGTACGTGCCCACACATATTATGATCAAGAAAATCAGTACCTTGACATCCATTAATCTTTTCATACTGCGAAATTATATATTTTTTTTCAGATTCTCCGACTTATCACAATCTAAATTGCAATACATTATTATATATACTCTTTTATTACTGCATAATGGCAGAACATCAGCATCAGGAAAATAGTATACAAAAGGTTGTTTTATTAAAGTATTTGATGTAACTTGTACACTTATTATAAGGATTTTAATAACAAACTGTAAGTTACAAAAAGTATTAAATAACTCGATTTATCACACCATTTACGCCCAAAAACAAGCATTTGGACACATAAAAACACGCAAACTGTACAATTATTCAAAAACATGATGATTTAAATCAAAAAAACGTGAAAATATTTTGTGGCTAAAAATATTATTATTACTTTTGCTTCCAGATAAAGAAAAACGCTAAAAGTAGCGAAGATTTTTTGATTTGTTTTAGTAGATTAGTTTTTAAGTAGTTTGTTTTTGAAAATCGGATGTCGAGAGACAGCCGATTTTTTTGTTTATACAAGTGACTGTATCATAGCGCAAAAGTAAAACCAACGCAATCAGCAGACAACACAAAAAAAAGGGACGACAGCAAGGCTATTAACCTGCTGTCGTCCCTTATATATTAATTCAATACGTTATTGTGTTCGGCTGATTACATCATGCCACCCATACCCGGCTGACCCATCGGCATTGCGGGAGCCTTCTCCTCTGGCTTGTCGCAGATGAGACACTCTGTGGTGAGGAACATACCTGCGATAGAGGCAGCGTTCTCGAGAGCTACGCGCTCCACCTTGGCAGGATCGATGACACCGGCTGCACGCAGATCCTCATAGATGTCCTTACGTGCGTTGTAGCCGAAATCGCCCTCGCCCTCACGTACCTTCTGAACAACTACGGCACCCTCGCCACCAGCGTTCTTAACGATCTGGCGAAGCGGCTCCTCAATGGCACGACGAACGATGTTGATACCGGTCTGCTCGTCAGCATTATCACCCTTGAGGTTCTCAAGAGTCTGCTGAGCGCGGATGTATGTGGTGCCGCCACCAACGACAACACCTTCCTCCATGGCTGCACGTGTAGCGCAGAGAGCGTCGTCAACGCGGTCCTTCTTCTCCTTCATCTCCACCTCGCTGTTTGCACCGACGTAGAGCACAGCCACACCACCGGCGAGCTTGGCAAGACGCTCCTGAAGCTTCTCCTTGTCGTAAGAGCTCTTGGTGTTGGCAATCTCGTTCTTGATCTGAGCCACGCGGTCAGCGATAAGCTCCTTCTGGCCTGCTCCACCAACGATTGTGGTGTTGTCCTTGCTGACAGTGGCCTTCTCACAGGTACCGCAGAGGTCGAGTGTGGCCTTGTCGAGGCTAAGACCCTTCTCCTCGCTGATGACAACGCCACCGGTAAGTGTAGCGATATCCTCGAGCATTGCCTTGCGACGGTCGCCGAAGCCAGGAGCCTTAACAGCGCAAATCTTAAGACCTGCACGCAGACGGTTGACAACGAGAGTTGTCAGAGCCTCTGAGTCTACATCCTCAGCGATGATGAGCATCGGACGTCCGCTCTCAGCTGCCGGCTGAAGGATAGGCAGAAGGTCCTTGAGGTTGCTGATCTTCTTGTCGTAGATAAGGATGTAAGGATTGTCCATTACACACTCCATCTTGTCAGCGTCAGTTACGAAGTAGCCACTCAGGTAGCCACGGTCGAACTGCATACCCTCTGTAACACCGATGCTGGTGTCGCGGCTCTTGCTCTCCTCGATGGTGATGACACCGTCCTTGCTTACCTTACGCATAGCGTCAGCGAGGAGCTTGCCAATCTCAGGATCGTTGTTTGCAGAAACAGTAGCCACCTGCTCAATCTTGTCATAGTTGTCGCCTACAACCTCAGCAGTCTCCTTGATGTGCTCCACAACAGCTGCAACTGCCTTGTCAATACCACGCTTGAGGTCCATAGGGTTGGCACCTGCTGTGACGTTCTTCAGACCCTCAGTAACGATAGCCTGTGTGAGGATGGTAGCTGTTGTAGTACCGTCACCAGCGTCATCGCCAGTCTTGCTTGCAACGCTCTTTACGAGCTGTGCGCCGGTGTTCTCGAACTTGTCGTCAAGCTCCACTTCCTTAGCAACGGTTACACCGTCCTTAGTGATCTGGGGAGCACCGAACTTCTTCTCGATAACCACGTTGCGACCTTTCGGGCCAAGTGTAACCTTTACGGCGTTAGCCAACTTGTCGACACCGTTCTTAAGCAGATCGCGTGCATCTATATTGTATTTAATCTCTTTAGCCATTTTCGTTAATTATTAATTATCAGTTATTAATTATTAATTGGTTGGATACGTTTGCTCGTTGTTACTTGTTGACAACAGCGAGAACATCGCTCTGACGCATGATGAGGTACTTTGTGCCGTCGAACTCAAGCTCTGTACCAGAATACTTGCCATAGAGGATTTCGTCACCCTCTTTAAGGACCATCTCTTCATCCTTAGTGCCGTTACCAGTGGCAACCACCTTGCCGTGCTGAGGTTTCTCTTTTGCTGTATCCGGTATGATGATTCCACCAACCTTTTCTTCTGCCTGTGCAGGGAGCACAAGCACTCTGTCTGCTAATGGTTTTACGTTCATGATTGTTATGTTTTTATTTTTTAAGTTTACGTTTTATTGTCCGATAAGGCTTCGTACCTTTCATCGTCGCCAAACATATAGCTAAAAGTGTGCCAAACAATATGGTTTAGCATTTTCTGCCTGTGACAACAAGACATAAACAATGACACAATGTCACATTCGGTATTGAATCTGACAAAAATGACAATGGTGTGTAAAGAAAAAGCTAATGCGGTTTTCCTTTACACACCATTGTAATATTTTTTTAGTTCTCGTCGAAATCCGAGAGGTCAACAAACTTACCACGTGCCTTGCGGTCAGAAATGGCTTTCTGCAGACGGCGGTGGCGATTCGGGGCAATCCACTGACGTGCAAACACGTTGGGGATGGCAACGCCGATGGCGATACACATAATGGTAATGGCAGAACCCATACCGAACTTTACGGCATTGGTAAGCTCACCGACTACGCCCTGCATCTCAATAATAGCCACAAGAGCACGATACATCAACACTCCGGGAACCATCGGGATTACACTCGGGATGGAGATGACATGATGAGGAACATGAAACCAGTGAACAGCCTTGACGCAGACAAGACTGATGAGCGTACTGCCGGCAAGCGAACCGATGGCAAGTCCCATGTCCAGTCCGATATTGTCGTTGGATGGACCCAGATTGACAAAGTTACGCGTACAAACGGCAATGATACCTCCTATAGCCACCACCCACAGCAGACGGCGCGGGATGTTGAAAATCATGGAGAATCCCATAGCCGAAATGGCTGCTGCCGCAGCATAACTAATATAGTTGTTGTGTGGTATCATCGGTATCGTCTGGAACTGACTCAGGTCGAAATTGCTCAGTTTCAGGAAGAAAGCAATACCGAACGACATGGCCACAATCATAAGGAAGGTGTTTATGGCTCGCGTCAAGCCCACCTGTATGTAGTTGTCGAGCATGTCATCCACGAAGTTTATCAATGGCACGCCCGGTACGATAAACAGCGCACAGGCAAGCAGAGGATGGAGCGGTGTGCTCGTCCATGTGTCAGGAAGCCATGTGGTAAGAAAAGCAAGGAGCGTGCTGACAAAAGCAGCGACTGCGATGCCGATATAGTTATTGAAACCACGACGAAGCAGCCATCCACGCAGATACATACCGATGGCGGCAGCAAACGACGCATAGAAGAAAGCAGTCCAGTCGCAACCGAACTGAATGCAGAAGCCACCGCACGCAAAACCAGTGCCTATAGCCACCTGTAGATGTGTGTAATTACGGGGACGCTTGCGGATTTGTTCAAGTTCTTCCCCATAGCGGTCAATGGAGTAATCTTCATCTATAGCCTTCCATGAAAGCTTAGAGATGCGTGAGATGGTCTCCATGTTGATGCCATGCTTGGTGCAGCGCTGGAATTTGGTGAACGAATGCTCACCGTCGCTCAGGTTCACCATAAGCATGTTGAACTGAACGTAAACATGAAGATGCTCCTCTGGAAGACCGAGGAAAGCGGCAACACGATTCATGTTGCGGATGATGCGGCTGGTGTCTGCCGCACTTTCAACAAGCATCTGACCTGTCTTCAAAAGCAAATCAAGCTTGCGACGCAACAATTTCTCGCGTTCGATTTTTTGAATCTGATCCATAGTTTGACTCTGTAAATATTTAAATTTATCCAAAAACGTCTGCAAAGGTACTGCTTTTTTATGAGATGCTAAAATATACACATCTATTTATAGTAAGATATCGGCGAAATGTATTAACTTTGCATCAATAGTATCAATAATCAAACCGTTTTACTCATGAAAGATTTCTTTAAATACACCGCCGCCACCGTTGTTGGCATCATCGTTTTCACCATAGTGTGCGTGGCACTTTCAGTAATGAGCATCGTAGGTATGGTGGCATCTGCAAGCGCCACACAAGCCGTAGAGAAAAATTCAGTGCTCGTGCTCAAGCTAAACGGCTCCATAGACGAGCAGGGAACGGACAACACCATCGGAAAACTGACGGGCAACTATATACCGTCCACAGGACTGAACGACATACTCTCCGCCATCAAGAAGGCAAAGGATGAGGAAAACATAAAAGGTATTTACATCGATGCAGGCGTATTGTCAACAGACTATGCCACACTGCAGGAGATACGCTCAGCGCTTGAGGATTTTCGCAAGTCGGGCAAGAAAATCATTGCCTACGCAGACACTTATTCGCAGGGGTCGTACTATCTGGCGTCTGTAGCTGACAAGATTTACCTCAACCCCATCGGAATGGTGGACTGGCACGGCATCGGCGCACAGCCCGTATTTTATAAGGATATGTTGGCAAAGTTCGGTGTCAAGTTCCAGGTGGTGAAAGTTGGAACATTCAAGAGCGCCACCGAAACATACACTGAGGAGCACATGAGCGATGCCAACCGTCTGCAGACCAAGATGTTCCTGGACGGAACGTGGAAGCAGGTTTGCAACGCCGTATCAAAAAGCCGTGGCATCAGCGTCGACTCGCTTAACAGATATGCAGACGAACTGCTGATGTTCCAGTCTGCGGAAAGCCTCGTAAAGCGTAAGGTGGTGGACGGACTGGCTTATGCTTCGGACATGAAAGACATTGCAAAGACACAGTTCGGCATCGGAAAGGATGACGACCTGAACCGCCTCTTTGTCAGCGACATGACAAACGTAAAGGAGAAGCAGACCAGTGGTGAGGAAATTGCCATATACTATGCCTACGGCGACATTGTGCAGAGCGAGAAGGTAAGTCTTTTAGGCGGAGGCTCGCACAGCATCGTGGGAAGTACTGTATGCAACGACTTGAAAGACCTTATGGACGACGATGACGTCAAGGCGGTGGTGATAAGAGTAAACTCAGGTGGCGGCGACGCGTTCGCATCCGAACAGATATGGCATCAGGTGATGGAACTCAAGAAAAAGAAGCCCGTAGTGGTATCAATGGGAGGTTATGCCGCATCGGGTGCTTACTATATGTCAGCACCGGCATCATGGATTGTTGCACAGCCCACCACGCTGACAGGTAGCATCGGCATCTTCGCAGTATTCCCTGACATGAGCGGACTTGTAACACAGAAGCTTGGCGTAAAATTTGATGAGGTAAAGACGAATCGTAACTCCACATTCGGCAATCTTATGGCAAGACCCTTCAACGAAGAAGAGACTGCCGTCATGCAGCAGTACGTCAACAGAGGCTACCAGCTTTTCAGAAAGCGCGTGGCTGACGGACGCCGCCTGCCGGTGGAGAGCGTGGAGAAAATAGCACAGGGACGTGTCTGGCTTGGAGCTGACGCCATCGGACTGAAGCTTGTCGACCAGCTTGGTGGACTGAATGACGCTGTGGCAAAGGCTGCAAAGCTGGCTAAACTCGGCGAATATTATACGGTGGACTATCCTGCACCAAGCTCATGGATTGACCAGTTACTTGCAGGAGCATCGGATGCAGGATCGGTGGACGCACGTCTCCGACTGACACTCGGCGACCTCTACGAACCGGTATCGCTGATGCGCAACCTCGACAAACACGAGGCTCTGCAGGCACGCATACCGTTCGCCATAAACATGAAATAGAGAAAGCACTATGAGAACAGAAGGCGACTTTATAAAAATCAACGAATGGCTGCTGCCGTTGAGCTGGCTCTACGGCATTGGGGTACGTGTGCGCAACTGGATGTTCGACATCGGAGTGCTGAAAAGCCAAAGTTACGACATACCCGTAATTTCCGTCGGCAACATCACTGTGGGAGGTTCGGGAAAGACACCGCACGTGGAATATCTTATCAATCTCCTGCACGAGAAGCTGAAGGTGGGCGTACTGTCACGCGGATACAAACGTAAAAGCCGCGGATATCTGCTCGCAGACAAAGACACGGAGATGAGGGAGATTGGGGACGAGCCCTTCCAGATGAAGCATAAATATCCGGACATCTACATGGCTGTGGACAAGAACCGCAGAAACGGAATATACCGCCTGACACACGACGAGCAGACAAAGGACGTGGACGTCATCCTTTTGGACGATGCCTATCAGCATAGGTATGTGAAGCCGGGCATAAACATCTTGCTTGTAGACTATCATAGACTCATTATCTACGACAAGCTGCTCCCGGCAGGACGAATGCGCGAACCGCAGGAAGGAAAGTCGAGAGCCGACATCGTCATCGTAACGAAGTGCCCGAAGGACCTAAAGCCGATGGAATTCAGAGTGCTCAAAAGAGCAATGAACCTATATCCTTATCAGGAACTCTATTTCACAACTCTGCAATATGAGAGTCTTAAGGCAGTCTTCCATGACGAACGAAAACCGCTCTCATCGTTACCCAAAGGCGTGAACATCCTGCTGCTTACGGGTATTGCCTCGCCGCAACAGATGGTTATGGACCTGAAACCCGTCTCGGAGAACATCACACCAATGGCATTCGGCGACCATCACCAGTTCACGGAGGATGATGCGGAACGCATCAACTCCACCTTCGCTGACATGCCAAAGCCAAAGGTGATAATCACGACAGAGAAGGACGCCACAAGACTCAACAGTCTCGGCACCCTCTCAGAAGCAACAAAGAACAGCATTTATGCTCTCCCGATAAGGATAAGATTCATGCTTGAGGGAGAAGAAGAATTCAATAACAAAATTATAAGCTATGTACGAAAAAATTCAAGAAACAGCATCCTGGCTAAAAGAAAGGATGACCACAAGTCCTGAAACAGCGATAATACTTGGTACGGGCCTCGGACAGCTCGCCACAGAAATAACAGACAGCTACGAGTTCTCTTATAAGGACATCCCCAACTTTCCCGTTTCTACTGTGGAAGGACATGCCGGAAAGCTTATCTTCGGAAAGCTCGGAGGCAAGGACATCATGGCTATGGAGGGCAGATTCCATTACTATGAGGGCTACTCAATGAAGGAGGTGACATTCCCCATCCGCGTAATGTACGAGCTGGGCATCAAGACCCTCTTCGTGAGCAATGCGTCAGGTGGCATGAATCCCGACTTCAAGATCGGCGACCTCATGATCATCACAGACCACATCAACTTCTTCCCGGAGCATCCGCTGCGCGGCAAGAACTTTCCAACAGGACCGCGCTTCCCGGACATGCACGAGACTTACGACCTGAAGCTCATCGCAGAGGCAGACAAGATTGCCGAGGAGAATGGCATACGCGTTATGCACGGTGTTTACGTGGGCGTGCAGGGACCGACATTCGAGACTCCTGCCGAATATAAGATGTATCATCGTCTGGGTGGCGACGCTGTAGGCATGAGCACCGTGCCTGAGGTAATCGTGGCACACCACTGCGGCATCCGCACATTCGGTATATCCATCATCACCGACCTCGGACTGGAGGACACACCGGTGGAGGTTTCGCACGAGGAAGTGCAGGTGGCTGCCAACAAGGCGCAGCCTCTGATGACAGAGATTATGCGTGAGATGATTCGCAGAGCTTAATCAGCTTTCACAATAATAATATATAATGACAGAAATATCAAAGCTCGGTGAGTTCGGCCTCATACACCGACTCACCGATAACATCAAGATAAAGAACGAGTCGACCATTAAAGGTGTAGGCGACGATTGCGCCGTACTACATTATCCCGACTCAGAGGTTCTGGTCACCACCGATATGCTCATGGAGGGCGTACATTTCGATCTCACCTACATCGACCTACAGCATCTTGGATACAAGTCGGCAATGGTGAATATCAGCGACATCTTCGCCATGAACGGCACACCGCGACAGCTGACTGTAAGCATTGCGCTCAGCAAGCGCTTCAAGGTGGAGGATATGGACGACTTCTACAGCGGACTGAAGCTGGCTTGCGACAAGTGGGGGGTTGACATCGTTGGCGGTGACACCACATCATCTTACACAGGACTTGCCATCAGCATTACCTGTATCGGCGAGGCACGCAAGGACGACATCGTCTATCGTAGCGGAGCCAAGGACACTGACCTTATCTGCGTATCAGGCGACCTCGGTGCTGCCTATATGGGACTGCAGCTTCTGGAACGCGAGAAGAGCGTTTACTATCAGCAGGTGGACGAGGCTCGCAAGAAGAACGACAAGCGTGCGCTGGAAGAACTCCGCAATTTCCAGCCTGACTTCGCAGGAAAGGAATATATACTTCAGCGACAGCTGCAGACCGAAGCCCGTGGCGACATCATAGCACAGTTCCGTGAGTTGGGCATCAGACCCACAGCAATGATGGACATCAGCGACGGACTGTCAAGCGAACTGATGCACATCTGCAAGGAGTCGGGATGCGGATGCCGAATCTACGAGAAGAACATTCCCATTGACTATCAGACTGCAGTAATGGCTGAAGAGATGAACATGAACGTCACCACGTGCGCCCTCAACGGCGGGGAGGACTACGAACTGCTCTTCACCGTACCTATCGGCGACAACGAGAAGATTCAGCAAATGGACAATGTGAAACTCATCGGACACATCACTCGTCCCGAACTCGGACAAATGCTCGTCACAAGAGACAATCAGGAGTTTGAGCTGAAGGCGCAGGGATGGAACCCGCTGAGCAAAGAAGAATAAGCGTCTTAGTTGAGAGTTGAGAATTTAGAGTTGAGAGTTATGATCACCTTATATATTTAATGTAAAGCTTTAGCTGTTTTAAAAAACTAAAGATGCTTATCATAACTCTCAACTCTGAAATTTTAACTCTCAACTAATCTAAATTCTCAACTCTCTCAATTTCCCAATTGACAACCTATTGTTTCAAAACGGTTAAAATAATAGTTATTAATTTATTTTATTTAAGGTTTTATAACGCCATATTATTTTAATTGTTTAAATTTGCAAAAAGAATTGAAATAACAACGAATTTATGGATTCCACTCCTTAAAAGTGGAGGTAAATATTTTTTTCAATAACCAATTATCGATTTTATGAGAAAGAGACTTTACATGCTTTCTGTCTTGCTGATCGCCATTGTTCAGGCAGTATTGGCGCAGGTTACCACATCTGCATTGACAGGTAAAGTGACGTTGGGTAACACCAACGAGAGTGTCATTGGAGCAACCATCCAAGTGGTGCACGTGCCTTCAGGCACACGTTATGCCACAGTTACCAATGCAGACGGCCGCTACACCATTCAGGGTATGCGTGTCGGCGGACCTTACACCATCAAGGTAAGCTACATTGGCTACCAGCCCACGGAGATAAGTAACGTTACTCTCCAGCTCGGCGAAACCTACAACCAGAACTTCAAGATGGCTGAGGACGCAAGCATTTTAGGTGAGGTAGTAATTAGCGGAAAGGGCTCTAAGTTTACTGCAGAGAAGACTGGTGCTTCCACCAACATCAGCAACACCCAGATTATGAACATGCCTACAATTAACCGTAGCATTACAGACATCGCTCGTCTCTCGCCCTACTCTAACGGCATGAGCTTTGCAGGCGGCGATGGAAGAAGTTCTAACTTCACCCTCGACGGCGCAAACCTCAACAACAACTTCGGTCTTTCAGACAAGCTCCCTGGCGGAGGCAGCCCTATCTCTATGGATGCAATTGACGAGGTACAGGTGACAATTGCTCCCTATGACGTTCGTCAGAGCAACTTCATCGGCGGCGGTGTAAACGCCATCACAAAGTCGGGTACCAACAAGTTCAAGGGTTCTGCATACATTTATTATAATAACGAAAATATGCATGGCAACCGCGTAAACAACGAGGACCTCGGCGAGCGCGGCAAGAACGGCACCACAACATACGGATTCACTTTTGGCGGTCCAATCATTAAGGACAAACTCTTCTTCTTTGCAAATGCAGAATACAGCAAGAGCCCTAATATCGTAAACAGATGGCAGGCTTCTGAGGACGGCAAGGCAGACGCCACCAACTACATCTCACGCGTACCAAAGTCTGACCTTGAGCGCGTAAAGCAGTTCCTTATTACAAAGTATGGCTTCAATCCAGGTTCATACACTGACTTCCCTGCTGAAGACAACAACCTTAAGCTTCTCGGTCGCGTAGACTGGAACATCAATAACGACCACCACCTTGCTGTGCGTTACAACTACACACGCAACAAGACTTGGAACGCCGTTAACAACTCTTCTTCTGACGCATACACACGCTTTACAGCCAGTCGTATGTCACAGTATGGTATGTCTTATTCTGGCTCTATGTATGCGATGAACAATTCTGTTATGTCTGTATCTGCAGACCTCAACAGCCGCTTCGGTGCAAACATGTCCAATCAGTTGCTCTTCACATACAGCTACATCGACGACAAGCGCGATCCTAACTGCTCTAACTTCCCCTTCGTTGACATCATGGCAGGATATGAGGCTGACGCTACCGGTAAGGTAACATCACAGACACTCGAGCCGTATATCAGCTTCGGTACAGAGCTCTTCTCGTACAACAACCGTGTGCAGAATAAGATTTTCACCCTTACTGACAATTTCACATACTATCTTGGTGCACACAAGATCACTGCCGGTTTCAACTTCGAACACCAGCTTGCCAACAATTCATACATGCGCGGTGGTACAGGCTACGGTTCTTCGTCAATTTAGGTGGTAAAAAGAGCTGCTTATTTGTGATTTAAATATT
>ENA-OZLX01000141-OZLX01000141.1-human-gut-metagenome-genome-assembly--contig:-NODE-141-length-20100-cov-20.245697_pt1 | contig 20100 bp, 17 predicted proteins | sample MGYA00244184_ERZ653803 | MGnify/ENA primary metagenome ERZ653803 (study PRJEB26926, sample SAMN06164781) | human gut metagenome | biome: ENVO:00009003; feature: ENVO:2100002; material: ENVO:00002003...
CAAAGATAAACAATAATATTGAATTGTTAAAAACACAACAATATTATTTGATTCACAATAAATCACAGGTTTAAGTTAATCTAAAGAGAACAAAAAAAGCACGGACCCCCAATAAGAATCCGTGCTTTTTTATAACTTATCTATCGGTCAATGAATTAACCGTTAACCTTCTTCATGTGTGCGATGAGCTCGAGAACCTTGTTAGAGTAACCGATCTCGTTGTCGTACCAAGAAACTACCTTTACGAACTTGTCTGTGAGGTAAACACCTGCGTTAGCGTCGAAGATAGAAGTGAGTGTGCAGCCGAGGAAGTCAGAAGAAACGACAGCGTCCTCAGTGTAACCGAGTACACCCTTGAGCTCGCCCTCAGAAGCCTCCTTCATTGCAGCGCAGATCTGCTCCTTAGTAGCAGCGTTCTTGAGGTTAACTGTGAGGTCAACAACAGAAACGTCGAGAGTCGGAACACGCATTGAGATACCAGTCAGCTTGCCGTTGAGCTCAGGAATAACCTTACCTACAGCCTTAGCAGCACCTGTAGAAGAGGGGATGATGTTGCCAGCAGCAGCACGGCCACCACGCCAATCCTTCAAAGAAGGACCGTCAACTGTCTTCTGAGTAGCAGTTGTAGAGTGAACTGTAGTCATAAGACCGTTCTCGATACCGAACTTGTCGTTCAGAACCTTTGCGATAGGAGCCAAGCAGTTTGTTGTGCAAGAAGCGTTAGAAACGAACTGTGTACCCTTCTCGTACTTGTCGAAGTTTACGCCGCAAACGAACATAGGAGTTGTATCCTTTGAAGGAGCAGACATAACAACGTACTTAGCACCAGCCTGGATGTGAGCCTGAGCCTTCTCCTGTGTCAGGAAGAGACCTGTAGACTCAACTACGTACTCAGCCTCAACCTCGTTCCACTTCAGGTCAGCAGGGTTGCGCTCTGCAGTTACACGAATGTGGTTGCCGTTAACGATGAGCTCGCTCTTCTCTACGTCAGCCTCGATTGTGCCCTGGAAAGCGCCGTGCATTGTGTCATACTTGAGCATGTAAGCCAAGTAATCAACCGGGCAAAGGTCGTTGATACCTACAATCTGAATGTCGTTGCGAGTCTGAGCTGCGCGGAATACGAAACGGCCGATACGACCAAATCCGTTAATACCTACTTTAATCATTTTACTTTATTTTAATTTAAAGGTTTATCCTTATCCTTGAAAAACACATAATTTAAAGCGTTACCCCGCCGTTAATGGGCAAGAAACAATAAAAAATCAATGTGCCCGTGGATTTTCTCTTTTCACGTGTGCAAAGTTAATAACTTTTTTCTAATTTTGCAGACAATTAAAGTATTAATTTTTTTAAAATTTTCTATAGTTGTCACAAAGACGAATTAATAGTGTTACTAACATCTCTATTTGTCACATGTAGTTGGCAAAAAAGACTTTAAATAATAAACAAGAAAAGATATGAGTAGTATTTTGAACGAATTCAAGGCATTTGCCGTCAAGGGCAATGCTGTTGACATGGCTGTCGGCGTCATCATCGGCGGCGCTTTCGGAAAGATTGTTTCGTCCATCGTCAACGATATCATTATGCCTCCTATCGGATGGCTCATCGGCGGCGTAAACTTCAGCGACCTTAAATTCGAACTGCCTACAGTGAAGATCGGCAGCGAAACGATGCAGGCTGCCACCATTAATTATGGTGCTTTCATCCAGACCATCATCGACTTCGTCATCATTGCCTTCTGCGTCTTCCTCCTCGTTAAGGGCATCAACAAGCTGTCCAACCTCAAGAAGAAGGAAGAGGAAGCCAAGCCGAAACCAGAGGAGCCGAAGCCAACCAAGGAAGAACTGCTGCTCACTGAGATTCGCGACCTTCTGAAAGAGCGCAAGTAAGACGTGGCTTCTTACATATTAATATACTGAAAGAACAAACCTTTATATAATAAGAACAAACCATTTATATAATGGTAATCAAAAACAAACCCAAAAAAGAAATGAAAAAAACTAATTCGCTAATCTGCAAGTGGGCGGTCGGCCTTGCTGCGCTTCTCTCTCCGGCAGTGGCAGCAGCATCGTCCACACAGACCACAGATTACACCAAGTACGTCAACCCCTTCGTAGGAAATGCCGACAACGGACACACGTTCCCCGGCGCTTGCCGTCCTTTCGGCATGATTCAGACAAGCCCTGTAACGGGAGGCGTAGGTTGGCGCTATTGCTCTGAATACGTTTACAGCGACTCCATCATCTGGGGATTCACGCAGGACCATCTCAACGGTACGGGCTGCATGGACCTCGGCGACATCCTCGTCATGCCGTCGACGGGCAAGCGCATCCGCCAGTGGGACGCATACCGCTCTCGCTACGCCAAGAATCAGGAGTTCGCCACACCGGGATATTACTCCGTATATCTGACTGACGCCAAGGTAAAGGCGGAACTTACAGCTGCTCCTCACGTGGCTTTCCATCGCTACACCTTCGATTCAGCCGATTCAACGTCTGTGCTTATCGACCTGCAGCATGGTCCGTCATGGAACGACAAGCAGTATCACTCGCAGGTGAACCTCTGCGAGACGCATTGGGAAGACGACCAGACTCTCGTGGGACACGTCCAGAACACGGTATGGGTGAAGCAGGATTATTTCTTCGTCATCAAGTTCAACCATCGCGTCACTTCACACACCGTCCTCCCCAAGGCTTTCGATACGGAGAAGGGCGACCGCATCGTAGCTTCGTTTGACGACATCGCGCAGGGCGAACAGCTGCTCGTAAAGATTGCGATGTCAACAACGAGCATCGAAGGTGCCAAGAAGAACCTACAGGCTGAGGTGCCGGGATGGGACTTCGCTGCCGTAAAGGCTTCGGCACACGACGACTGGAACAATTATCTGAAGCGCATCGACGTAGAGGGAACCGAGGAGCAGAAGCAGAACTACTACACCTCGTTCTATCACGCTCTTATCCAGCCCAACCAAATAGCTGACGTGGACGGCATGTATCGCAACGCCGACGACAAGGTGGTGAAGGCGGAGACAGGCCAGTTCTACTCCACTTTCTCTTGCTGGGACACTTACCGTGCCGCTCATCCCTTCTACACCATCGTAATGCCCGACCGCGTAGACGGCATGGTCAATTCGCTCGTCGAGCAGGCTGAGGTGCAGGGATTCCTGCCCATCTGGGGACTCTGGGGTAAGGAAAACTACTGTATGGTGGCAAACCATGCTGTCTCCATCGTGGCTGAAGCTTACCACAAGGGATTCCGCGGCTTTGATGCCGAGCGTGCTTTCAACGCCATCAAGAAGACGCAGACCGTGTCGCACAAGCTGAAGAGCGACTGGGAGAACTACATGAAGTACTGCTATCTGCCCACTGACCTCACAGAGGCTGAGTCGGTATCGTCTTCATTGGAGTCGATGTATGACGATTATGCCGCTGCCGACATGGCTCGCCTCATGGGCAAGAAGCAGGACGAGGCTTACTTCACACGCCGTTCACAGTTCTATAAGAACCTCTTCGACAAGTCAACGCAGTTTATGCGTCCGCGTCTCTCTGACGGATCATGGAAGACTCCGTTCAATCCGAGCGACCTTGCACATGCCGAAAGTAGCGGCGGCGACTACACCGAGGGCAACGCATGGCAATACACATGGCAGGTGCAGCATGACGTTAACGGACTGATAAAGCTCTTCGGCGGTCCGAAGCCGTTCCTCAAGAAGCTCGACCAGTTCTTCTCGCTCAAGCTGGAGAGCACACTCTCTGACGTCACCGGCCTCATCGGCCAGTACGCTCACGGCAACGAGCCGAGCCATCACGTGGCTTACCTTTATGCTATGGCTGGACGCCCGTCACGCACTCAGGAGCTTATCCGCGAGATATTCGACACTCAGTATCGTCCCACCGTTGACGGACTCTGCGGCAACGACGACTGCGGTCAGATGTCGGCATGGTATATGCTCTCAGCCATGGGCTTCTATCCTGTCAACCCCGTAAGCGGACAGTATGTGTTCGGCGCACCGCAGATGGAGAAGATAACACTCCGTCTCGTTGACGGCAAGACATTCACAGTAAAGGCGGAAGGTCTTTCTAAGGAAAACAAGTACGTAGACTACATTCTTCTCAACGGCAAGCGCTATAACAAGCCGTACATCAACCACGCCGACATCATGAAGGGCGGCACGCTGGTGTATAAGATGACATCTGTGAAGAAGCACGACAAGTACTAAAAAGACCGAAACGTCATCCCCTACTATAAACAAAAACGACCTGAGTTACGGAATATCCAGAACTCAGGTCGTTTTGTTTATAGGCAAACTGGCAAGTTATCAGAACAATGAAACAATCCAGGATCCAACGCTGATAGCCCAAGAGATGACCCAATAAATCAGCCAGCAAAGCACGGCAATAAACACAGCCGTCCAGAAAGCTTTCTTGTTCACCTTATTGATTATCTCCTTGTCATCATCAATATAACCAGTTATCAGTCTCAGGTTTTCTACATAAGAGCGCTTGAATACATCAAGCACATCACCTATACAGAAAGGTATGGCTCCTATCAAGACATCCATCAATATATTATAGATGACAGCCAATGTCAGCGGAATCGACTTCACCACGCAAAGGCTGTAATAGACGAACGGAAATGCAAGCACGCTCGACAAGGCATCACCGATACCTGCAGGAAGGACGAAACCAAGAATAGGATCCAAGAAATACTTATCCATATACTTTGCCGTGCTTGCCATCAGGCGATACGACTGCCTGTTCATCATCTCCTGACGCTTCGCCTCCTTCTTGTTAATGCGCTCCTGCTCTTTGGCAAGGGCAGCCTCTCGCTTTTGGTCTTCCTTTGCGAAATCCATGCCCAAATCAGCCTGGGCTTGCTGTCTTCTTGAACTTTCCATTTGTTATTTATAATTCTATTTGTTTCTTTCCGTTAATAAAGTCAGTGAACTCCTGTTCCGAGAGCGAGTAACCGCTCAAATCGCTCAGCAGCGACATGGCCTGCTTGCGCTCATCCTCATTGCTTGCAAGATTTATCCGCTTAAACACCTCACGAAGATAAGCACTCTTGTTGTCTATCTTTGCCATCTCACGCTTAAACTCGTCTGCATGCTTCTTCAGCTCCTTGTCGTAGGCAGCCGAAGCCAACTGGCCGTTAAGTTGCTGCACCTTGAGTTGAGCGAAACTGTCAAACAGAGCAATGCCCCTCTGCAATGATTGCTCCATCGCTCCAGTAACCTCTGCCAGTTCCTCCTCGCTGTATTCGGCTGGCGTATTCTGTGTGGCATTACCCTGTATCCTCTTACGGTCATTAGCATATACAGCCACGCCGTCAAGCAGATTCTTTGCCATGGCAGGGTCAGCATGAACGTTATCCGCCAACAAGCCTGTGAACTGCGAGAGATTCTGCTCGATGTCGGTAGGCAACTTGGCTGTTTCCTTGAAGTCCGGGATGTCCACCGTATGCACCCACTTCTCATCTATCTTGCTCTCCATTATCTCTCGTCCGAGCTTCAGCATTGCCACAATGTCACGAAGATGTTTCAGCATCTTCATTTTCAGTTCGTCCGAACAAACTATCTTGCTTCTGATATCACCGGACACCTTATTCAGCTCATTCGAGAGTTTCGCATATTCATTCTTTATACGAGTCTGAGCCTCACGATGCGCATCCAGTTCCTCCTTGTCCAGCTTCAGGTCCACCTGATAACTCTCATACTCCCTTACAAGAGGGAAGCACACCGAATTCCATTCCGAATAGTTACGATAGTAGTTCTTGTTGGCCGTACCAAAGGTAAGCAAGTTTACGAGGAAGAAAGGCTTTGACGGCTTCTTTGCCTTGGCATCCATATAGCTTGCCCGCTTCGACTCCAACGTGGTAGTAATGTCGTTGATGAGCGACGTATATACATCTATGTTCTGAAGATGATCGTTCATCTCCATGTCCAGAACCTTCAACTGCTGCAGCAGTTCTCTGCGCTTCTCCTCCAAAGGCCTGACCGTCTCATCCCCGTACAGAGCATCCAGCATCGCCTTCAAGTCGGAAGCCATCAGCTTCTCGCCATACCGCAGAAACACGTTAGCCTTCGGAATGACCACGTCATTAAGTGTCTTGCAGATTACCATCAGACGTCCCATGTCAGCCTTGATGCGAGTGGCATCATGCTTCACGCTGGTCTGGAAGACGGACAAGTCAGATTTCAGACGGTTGGTGCGTTCACTGGCATCCATATAATGGTCCAGCATCGCCAGACCTGCCATCGCCAAGCCCAACGACTTGTTGCCGTTCGACACTGACTTGTAAGCCTGCAGGGAATTTTGCAGTGAAGCTCTGAAACTATCCGATATATGCCCCATCAGTGCCGCACAATTCTCCGAGAGCTTGTTATATTCCAGTTCCACATACTTGAGCATTTCGTCCACGTCCAACCACTCGATGCGCTTAAAGTCGAACAGGTTAGGCGAAACCATCTTAATAGAATCGCCATAGATGTCGATGAGTTTCATGGCATAGTCACGATACACCATTCCCATATCGCTGCGCAAGGAAGTAAAGTCCTCGATGTTTCCTCTGACACTATCCTCAGCATAATGATACGCCTCCACCATCTTGGTGTATTTGTCGAACATCGTAGAAGCCTTGCTTCTGATGTCTTTCACGCCGTTCGTGCCCATAACGATGTCAGCCAGCTTCGACGTTCCCTTCGCAAGAACCAGATTGAGGTTCTGCTCCACCTCCTCTTTCAGCTTGTCCAAAGCCGAAGAAGACAAGGTCAGCTCAGCTTCTGCTATCTTCAAAGCCATCTCCTTGTTGCCTTGCTCCAAGCTGTCGTTCAATTTATACTCAGCCACAAGCGTGGTGCGTGAGTTGTTCGACACAAAGGCGATGGAGATATTGCCATCGTTATGAAAAAATCTGTAGGCGTCGAACACCAGTTTACTCACTTCCGAAGAGTCGGAAGCGACGCCATACTTCTTCAGTTCGTAAGCTAAGTCTGCACGCAGATACGTTTTGTCTTCCTTGCAAAGATTATCCGCAATAGTCTTAATCGCTTGATAAACAATCTGTTTGTTATTTATTTCACCCATGACATTTATTGTTTTTAGTTCTCTGAATGATTGTCTAAAGTTTCAATGCGTCAAAGGTATATGTTATTTGGGACATGTACAAGTCCATAGTGGTTCACGGATTAACGTTTGGCTATAACAGAGCCACATCAACCTCTATGTGCTCTGGAGTGAAGCATATCTCGTTTATCTGATTACACAAAAACACGCCTAATTGGCTATGTATAAAGATTTCAAAAATAGTGCCACGTCGTCTAAGTTCTACCGACAACAATAAAATCTTTATAAATCCTCACAAAAGTTTGGAAGATTTCGATTTAAAGCGTATCTTCGCAGATATAAGGCATAAACAAGACAAAATAGGAGAAGGAGAGATATGACAGTCAACAGATATAGAAGATTGCCCGTAGGCATTCAGTCGTTCAAAATAATCAGAGAGGAGAACTATCTCTACGTTGACAAGAGCGACATCGTGTGGAACATGGTCAACTTGGGAGATAAGTATAACTACTTGAGCCGCCCACGTCGATTCGGCAAGTCTGTACTTGTCGATACGCTGGAGTCGTACCTTGAAGGAAGAAAAGACCTGTTTGAAGGACTGAAGATTATGCAAATGGAGAAAGAATGGAAGCAATATCCAGTCATACGCCTTGACATGAGCCGTGGAGGAGCCAACGAAGCCACTCTGCGCTCTTACCTGAACCTGCGCTTTAAGGATTATGAGCAGAAATACAACATTACTCCCGATCCTACCGCCATGCTTGCCGACCGCTTTCACGCCATTATAGCCACTGCCTATAAGCAAACCGGACTGAGAGTGGCAGTCCTCATAGACGAATACGACTCTCCCCTGCAACATTCATGGAGAACTCCTGAACATGAGAAATGCACGGGGGTATACCGTGAAGTTTTTGCCATACTAAAAGCAGACGACGAATACGAACAATTCATCTTCATCACGGGCATCACCAAGTTTACCCAAATATCCCTCTTCTCTGTCCTCAACAATCTGTCCAACATCAGCTTTATGCCTGAATACGCAACCATCTGCGGCATTACAGAAGAGGAGATAAAAGAGAACTTTATGCCTGAGCTCAAACAGATGAGCGAAGCAAACAACTGGTCTATACAGGAGACTCATGACCGACTGAAAGCATATTACGACGGCTATCACTTCAGTCGTCGCAACATGGTGGATGTTTACAATCCCTACAGCCTCGTCAATGCGTTGAAATCTAAAGAAATCATCAACTTCTGGGCTTCTTCCGGAGCAACATCACTACTCCCAAAGTTTGTTGACAATGCAGAACTTCGTCTCAGCAAATTTGAGAATTGTTCTGTAATGCGCAACACCCTGGAACTGTCTGATGTATCAGGAGGCGGTGCCGAACTGTTCCTATATCAGTCTGGCTACCTAACTATAAAAGAAAGCGACGAATTTGGATACATCTTAGGGTTCCCGAACGAGGAAGTAAAGCAAGCATTATACGAAACCGTACTGCCTGCTCTTGCTATGCGCTCTGAAAACGAAATACAGTCGCTACAAGCTGGTCTTTACAGAGAATTGGGCACAGGTCAGATAGACGAAGCTATGAATTCATTAAAAGCCCTCATCGCCGATGTTCCATACAGCAACAAGAAACTTGCATCTATGGATATGGAGGAGCGTTACCGTCTCATCATCAGTACCATTATGAATGCCATCGGCTTGAGTGTAGAGGTTGAAAAGATGATCTCAACAGGCAGAATTGATATGACGGTGAAGACCTCACGCTACATCTATGTCATCGAACTGAAACTGCGAAATAACGGTGGCAAGGAAGCTGCCACAGAGCAAATTCTCAACCGTCAATATATGGAACCCTTCAAGGCAGACAAGCGCAAAGTAATAGGATTGGGCATTGAACTTGACGAAGAAGGAAAGGGTCTCTTGGATTGGAAGAGAGCGGAATAATAGCAGAGGTGCGCAAAACTCAATTGCTGCGGACTGCATCCACAGGTAGATGGCTGGTAGATGGCTGGTAGATATCTGTTATACAGAAGCCATCTACCAGCCTCTAACTCACTTCCCAACAACGCGTTACATGCCTACTGGGAGATATGGTGTTTTTTTAGTTTACGGCAATTAAAATACTTGCATTGATGGTATCTTTTATTATGCTTACAGACTTTGTAAGTAATAATCTCTACAAACCTTCTCGCAAGAACTTGCGGAGATGAATGTGTGTTATGCCATCATCGTCATTCTTTGTAAGAAGCGGTGTCATAGAGATAACATACTTCGGATAGTTATCCTTAATAGAACGCAGATTGCCAAATTCTCTTTCACGTGTAGCTTGCTCCGCTATAATGAACGAAGCCTGCACATAGATACGTTGTCCTTCAGGCTTTGTGCATACAAAGTCTATCTCACCAGCCTGTAGCTGTCCTACATAAACCTGATAACCAAGTCGGATGAGATGTTCATATATAATATTCTCTATAACCTTCTCAATATCCCCTTCCCTTGTACCACCAGCTATGGCATTTCTTACGCCATTGTCCTCAAAGTAAAACTTATCATTGTTCTCAAAGACGCGCTTACCGTGTATGTCATATCTGTTAACCTTATGCAAGATGTATGCTTCGCATAAGAAAGAAATGTAATTGATGACAACAGAAGAAGTGATTGACTCGCCTTGCGACTTCATATATTTTGCAATACTGTTAGCCGATATCAACTTTCCTATATTGTCAGCCAGAAAGCGTACCAAGTTCTCAAGGAAAGGAACGTTTCTTATCTGGTTCCTCATTATCACATCCTTCAGAAGCACGGTATGGTATATATCTATCTGATATTCTCTTGCATCATCCTCTTCCAAACCGATTTTTGCCAGACCAGGCATTCCTCCATATTGTATATACAAAGACAGCGACTCGTCATTGTCTGAAAGATTATGAAACTCCAAAAACTCATTGTAACTGAGAGACTGTATATAGATTTCTTTATATCTGCCTCCAATGAGTGTACTAAGTTCGTTGCTCAGCATTCTGGCGTTACTACCCGTTATAATAATGTCCGTATTTGGTTCTGTACGAAAACTGCGTACGGAGCGTTCAAACTCCTCTATGTCTTGCACTTCGTCAATAAAGATGTAATTGTGCTTGTCGTTCACCCAATACCTTTCAATATATTCATTGAGATCCTTATAAGTCTGTATGGCGTCATATTGCCACTTCTCCTTATCTATATAGATAACATTATTGTCTGAATCAGCCATCTTGTCATCACGTATCATTTTCAAGATACAGCTTTTACCAACACGACGCTGACCAACAAGCACTATTATCGTTTCCTTCCCAAGATATTTCTCAATCTTGTCAATGTATGATTGTCTCCTAATTGTTGCCATATTTATTCACTATAAAAGATATTTTCCGCAAAAATAGCAAATTTATCCTGTATAAAAGACAAAACCGCTAAAAATCCTGTGTTTATCTTTTATAATGAATAAAATCCTTTGATCACTTTGTACCAATAATCCCATGAATAGCCTACGGAGGGATGGTTCACTGCCATTGCCTTTACCTGCTTGCCATTGCTCAAGACATACCAGCCAGTAGCCACATGATAGCCGTCCACTACGATGTCGTCACCGTTCTGCCAGTGCTCACCGGGCATCTTGTCCCAGAGTCGGTTGCCCCAGGCAATGACATATTCCGGCTGATACTTGTTGAGCACTTCGAAGAAAGCCTCACCTGCCTGACGGTATTGTACAGACGTTCCTGCCTCGCGAGGTCCTCCCATCGCCACTTGCAGATAGTTGAAGAACACCACTGAATCCCAAATCTTCAGCCCCAGCGCTTGGTCGGTCTCCTCCCCTACCAGTGAACGCTCAAACTTCACGAACGTCCTCATCCAGTTCTGCCGCTCCGTGCCCTCATCAAGATAATCTCTGAGGACGCCCTGCGTAAAGCCCATACACACCCTATGCAGACGGCAGTCGCCACAGTCCGCACATCCCTCGTCACAGTAATGGCTCTCGCCCAATATCATGATTCGCTTACCGAATATGCCTCCGTCGGCATAATCCTTGCCAACGAAAGGCTGAAAAAAAATGTTGTTTGCCATATACTCAATAGTCGTTAGAGATTCATTTCTCCTCTCTGCTTTTCCATATTCTTCGATAGACATATTTGTTCAAGCCTAAAAAGCCTGGTGGATAGGTGTGCCATCCACCACACTTTGGACATTTCACTGGAGCTGTATAGGCAGTTGCCATCCACTCGCAATCCATCCCCTCGAATTTATGTCCGCAATCATCGCAGACGAAAGTGCATACTCCTCTAAGCATAAGCGATAGGATTTGTTAGGAAAATAATGTGCTTGATAAATCAATATATTATAGGTGGGTATGGCGTGAAAGCCATACCCACTTTACATAAAAACATTAGATTGCATTCTTTAAAGAGGTCACCTCTTCTAACTGCACTTCCAGTATTGTCTTCTTCTCAAGCAAACCGTCTAAGGCAGCCTTGGCTTCCTCCAATTTAGTCTCCTTGTTTGCCTTATCGTTTCGGATTTCTTCCACCTTTTTCTGGAGAGGATTTAGCATATCTTCAATAAGTTTTTGTCTTATATTATTGATGATTTTATCCTTATTAGCAAAAGCACCTTGCAATAAATCTCCCCAGTCAAAGTTGTTTCGCTGGTTATTAATAAAATTCAACAAGTCTATCTTAGTTGAGTTATGTGTAAATACTCTTCCAACCGCACCAACAAGACCCAAACTTATACCATCCAAGAAGCCACCAAGAAGACCACCGATAATATCCAACCAGCCTGCATCTGTCACCTCCTCACCTTCTTTACTGAACAAAGAAACATTTTCCATATCAAGTTTAATAGTTCCTTGTAAATCTTTGATTAAATCTCGGGTATCAATGTCAGGGAGATACTTTAATAAGATATCTTCTGCATCAGTAAAGAAGTCTTGAATTGATGACATAAACTTGCGACGACCTTCATCGTGCAGATTCTTCATCTTTCTCTTCACGTCACGATTAACCAAATTCGAAGTTATTTTATCGAATTTAGGTTGTAACGCTTCTACTTTAGTGAAACGTCCAAAATCTGTCTCTACAACATTTTCCATTTTGTTGCATGCAGAATCCACTAAGTCCTCAAGAATATCTTCACCATTATTCACCAGAGTTCTTACGTCATCATTCAACGAATCTTCAAGAAAACTCAGTTTTTTCTCCAAACGTCTACAAGCCTTTGACTGATTGTACTCTCTTTCCTCCAAATCATCATCAGGACTTTGCAGCATTGTTATTTCTGCCTTTTTCTGATTGAGAGCATTCTCATTATCCATCTTAAGCTTTCCTCCTGCTGCATATATAGCATTCAATGGCTTGGCAAACAGTATTTGACTCTTTTCTTTATCTATCAAATTACGAATCGCGTTAACCAAATTATCTATATGGCTCCACTTGCGCATTTCCGGCTGTGAACCTATACCGAAATTCGAACAATGACGATTCCATGCAAAACTCAAAGCTTCTTCTGAGTTCACTTTTGACATTGGCAACTCTGACAACAAAGCCATTTCTGCCGACAAAGGAATAGGTTCTGCCTCACTCAGAATATCAGACAACGTATTGTCATTTGACTCACGACATGCCTTAGCAATCTCAGACTTTACATAGTCCTTGATTTGCTCTTCATCCTCAGGATTTACATCGCTACAATACGGTATATCATACTTGTTTATACCAATGAGCACCTTACCAATGCCACATTGACTAACATTCTTGAAGATAATATCCCTGTCGGTTGCATCGAACGGACGACCGGCATAAAGCATCATCAATACGACATCTGCCTTTTTAAGGAATTCTTTAGTACGCTCTTCACGAGAGACAATAGGGTCATTGAATCCCGGAGTATCCACAATTTCAACTCCTTTGAGATATTCTTTAGGATAGTAAATCTTTACTGATTTAGTGATAGAAACATATTTACCATCTGCTCCTACATATTCTATTATATTTTCGAAGGAATCCTCTTTTGTCTTACCCAAATAATCTCTAAGATTAGAGCCAAGTCTTGAAGCTTTAGATACAAGTTCTTTTGCTGCCTTTATTTTGGATTCAGCCATAGTATCCCCAGCTACATCATCCAACGAACGAGCAGCTTGAGCCTTCTGCTCTTCCCATTCATCATTGGTATAGAACTCAGCAACCACCTTCTTCTGTTCTCCGTATGTTATCACAGACAGTGCTGCAGTCATAGGAGTTGTAGCAGCTGGTAATACCGTATCCTCAAAAACAAATGAATTGAGGAACGTAGATTTACCACACTTCATCTGACCGATAACACCAATCGTCAAGATGTCTTTCTCCAATTTATCGATGAGTTCTTTACAACGATTCTCATCAATCCAACCAAAGTCCTTGGCTTTCAATGCCAAGGACTTTAATTTATTCTTCTTATTTTGAAATTCTTCAAAAAGATTCTGTTCCATGTTTACTTAAACTTTTTAGTTTCGTTATTATAAGATTCAAGACATTTTTGCACTTGAACAAACTGCTTCTTGCATTCAATTAAGCAAGCATGCGCTTTATCCATTTCGCTTTGCATTTCCTGCAAAGTCTGAAAAGCCGAGATCAAATCGTCCGTTTGTTCACCTGCAATATCCGACAAAATAGCAATAAGGCGTTCTCCTTCATCTCTGGACATTTCATATCTATCCTTAGAAAAAGTATGCTTTTTCCATTGCGGGATATCTTCAGCTTCGACACAATTATCGCATATAGCAGTGAGACATCTATTCACTTTTTCAATCTGCTTGTTGTAAGCTTTTGTATGCCCGTCATATTTGCGAGAAGCATTTTGAACTGTACTTTCGTATTTTTTTGACAAACCTTCCAAATCGGTTTGAACATCCTCTACAAAAGTGTCACTTTCAGATGTAGAACCAACAGACTTGATTGGTGCCATTATATCCTCCAAAGGAGCCTTTGCCGAGAAGCGGATATATTGTTCCACTTTTAAGCCAGCATCCTTCAATGTCTTGCTTATCAGAGCTTCTACTTTATCTACCTCCGACTTTGGCTTAGTATCCACCTTATTAATTACTACATACAAAGGCTTGTTCAGCTTTTCCTTGATTAGTGATATAGAGCTGCGATTCACAGTTCCTGCATTAACATCGAAAACCCAGAACAAAGCATCACATTCATTTATAACCTCAATGGTACGCTCCTTATCCTCACTATCGTTAGAATTAAAGCCAGGAGTATCCAATATACTCAAGCCATCAAGGTTAGGATTCTTATAAGTCATCACAAAGTACTTTATCAGCGAAGATACTCCCTTAACTTGATCAAGAACCTCCTTTGACACTTTCTTAAATGTGGATTCAGACAAATTCTTCTCAACATTATCAGGAGTAACAAAGCGATAAGCAGTTGATACACCACCTGCAATATATGTAGGAATAGCAGTCGTTGCTTTTGTGCTAACGGGCAATAGCGGAATTGTCTTGTCATCTTGCGAAAGAATTCTATTCACAATAGAAGTTTTACCTGCAGAGAACTCACCAACAAAGGCAATCGTAGTCTTACCATCAAGCCAATGTTTCTTTTTCATAGCAGCCCAATGGAAGAAACTTGACATTAAAACCTCTTTCTTTTTATTGTAATTGGAAGTTCCTACTTGTATACCTTTTTCCGCCCATGCCATCTCATAGCAATCAAGAACCTGACCACGTATAACAGATTCTAAGAAGTTTATATTCTTATACAGCAGTACAGAACTATCAGCTTTTGTCTGCTGAGCCGAAAGAATCTCCTGAATAAATTCCAAAGACCCCATCTTTAATTTAAGTTCTTCGGTTTTCTCATCCAATTCTCTCTTGACCAGTCCAAGTTCCTCGCTCATCTGCTTTGAAGCCTTGCATTCTTTGTCATAGTTTTCCCGCAATTCAGACAATTCAGAATCCTTCTTCTTCAACTTTTTCTTGTAGTTGTCAATATCATCCTCATTGTCTTCAATCTCATCCTCAAGGTCTGTAATACGTTTCTTTAGTTTTACGACCTCATCAAGTTGAGCTTTAACAGTTTCATCGCAATTACCACTTATTGCTTTCTTAAGTTGCTCATCAAGTTTCTTACATTCTGCTTTTGCTTCGCTCAAAAGTTCCTTGTACTTTGACTCTATATCCTTAGCCTTTTGAACATTTTCAAGACCAGCTTCCGCATCCTTCAACTTAGAGCAAACAGCCGAATATTTATCCTTCAGCTGTTTGTTCTCCTCTTCAAGATTTTTGGTATCATCCTCCACAATGGCAGCAGTTCCTTTTTGTCGTCCCAAAAAGAAACCAATAACGAGAGCTATAATGATGCCCACCAATAAGACTATCCACTCTGTCATAATCAACCTAATTTTTCTTTCAAGTTTTTGATTTCAATCTCATAAGAATCACAAGCTTGCTTATGCTCCTTAAGAGAACGCGACAACTCTTCATTCTCTCTCTTTAACTTCTTAAGTTCCATGCGAGCCTTCATCAAGTCGTCTTCCATATCGTCTCTGTCATCCTCTTTATCTTGTGAGGTCTGACGTAACTTTTTCAGTTCAGAGAGTAAGTCTTCGACCTGTCGTGAGAGTTTCTTTTTGTCTTCACGTAGGTTATTGTTTTCTTTGTAAATACCCTCAAGCTCACGAATCTTAGCTTGCAACTGTGGATTACCTATAAGTTTATCTTTTGCAATAGCGCCAGTAACACCACCGACGACCAATGCGCCTAAAATTTCTATCATATCCATATTATTAAATTGTTGATAATTTTTCCTTGTATTGCTTCAGAGTTTCTTTTCTACGAGCAAACTCAGCCTTATGCTCCGAACATTGCTCTTTAAGTTCATTCAACATTGCAGTCTTCTGTGCTATCATTTCGGATGCATCATTCTGCAAACCACCTCTAACCATGTTTACTACACTCTGGCTCAAGTTCTCCATTTGAGACTTGAATTCAGGCGCCAAAGTACCATCAACATAATTTCTGACAGCTCTTACACGTTGTGGTTTAGAAAGCAATCTCTCCGTGGCAAAGCCAACCATAGAAGAAAGAATGCCTTTCTCATCTGCCTTCTCTATCTTATTATACTTATCAACAGCTTTACCAGCAAACTCCTCTGTCTTGGCAATACGTTTCATCATCTTGCGTGTATATATGATACTACCAACATCGGTTGCAGTATCTACAATATCTACAGCCTTAGATGCGGCAACTGTTGTTGCTACAGTACCTGCTGCGCCAGCAGTTCCCGCTGTACCCGCAGCTGCAGCTGTTCCTGCTGCACCCGCTGTTCCTGCTGTTCCTGCTGTTCCTGCTGCACCCGCAGCTGCTCCTGCTGCTCCTGCTGTAGCAACTGCTGCCGCAACGGTAGCAACTGCAGCAACAGCAATGACACCTGTTTTAATCATGCCGTCATACTCATGTCCCATTGAATTCAAATCAAGATCATAACTCAGCCCTGAAATTTGGATTCCAGACAGATCTATAGACATCAATGACTCAACGGGGATTTCGCTGTCAGATCCTTGTGCGCTTTGTACCTTTGACTTCACAATGCCCATAATGTTATTCTTATATTCCGACAACAACAATGAAGCGGTATTATTTATAACAGAAAGAGCATCATTGTCCATATTTGCACTACCACCAGCAACAAGAGCACCTAACTTTTCATACATAGAATCTTCAAACCTGCGTGATATCTTAGATCCATCCTCACTAATATCACTTGCCATAGAATCTATCAATCTATTGATATTTCTCTTGATTTTATCCAAATCAAGTTGCTGACGTCTAATCTCCATGTCAAGATTCTCGTCCGAAGAAGATGCCGTCAACATCTCATCTACGCGGTTTACAAGTATTTGAGCTAAATCCTTGATACGCTGACCGTCAACTTTTGCTAAAATCTCATTCTTTGACTTTTGTATTGTTTCTAAAAGAGCATACAGTTCCGACATATTGTCTTTGGCAGCACTGACAACAACTACTTGTTGTACAGGTAACTTACAGTTATCTGCAATATACTGCTTTGCAGCCTCTATCTCAGATACAGACTTTGTATCAGACTTTGTCAATACAATATAAACAGGACGCTTTGACAGCTTTATCATATCTATAAAGTCTGTCAACGAACGAGTTACCTGCTGATTAATATCAACGACCAACAAGATGGCGTCGGCAGACGGTAAAAAGTCAACTAACACCTGACGATGTTTTATAACAGGAGAAGACAATCCCGGAGTATCAACCAAAATGGTTGATGATGGAACTTTCGTTGATGTATCAAATACAGTCACAATTTGTGCATCTGAGAGTTGGTCATTTTTAAGTTCTCCCAAATCATCAAAATGAGCGACTTGTCCATCTGACAGGACAACATTTGCCTCACACTTATTACATCCAAAATGGATTTCATAAATTGTAGCAGTTGTCGGTTTTGTTGCTGTTTCAAGTTTTTTGCTATCTGTAAGAGCGTTCAATAACGTTGTCTTACCAGAACTGAACTCACCTACCAATGGTATCAACAAATTTGCATTTTGCTGAGATGCTCGTTCCTGAATAGCATTTAAACTATTCAAGATATTTTGCTGGCCAAGTTCCTGAGCCACTTCTTTTAAAAATTCAATATGTTCCATTTTTATATTATAAAAAAGATCTTCTAACTACTTTATTCTCTTTGGGTTCCTCATTATTCTGAACGACTCGTTCATCTCTGTTGGGAAATTGCTTAAGTTCTTCTACAATTTCGGGAATTAATTGTTCTTTGGCTGCTTGCTTCTCATTAGTAGACAATTCTACATTTGAAGAAATCTCTTTTTTAGATGCGTAATTTCCATTAGATGTATTACCTGCAATACCAGTTAAGAACGCAATAACCGGACTTGAGTTTTCAACTTTCTTGTCGAACAATGCGTAGTCGCTAATCTTCAAGTCATAGGATGTAGTAGCTAAAGACTTTTGAATATAGAAACTATTCATCATGTGCTTAATTGCAGCAACCTCACCCCACTCTACACTAAAGCTTTTTTTCTTATCATTCAAATTGAAATAGCAAATACGTTGATCTGTGATGATACAACCTGAAGGAGTTTTCTCATCATCGTCTTTCGCCTTCCAATTAGCTTTATGACGCGACACCCATAACAGATGTTCATCTCTTCTCAATGCGATTTCATTAAGAAGTTTATTCGAAATAGCATCTACATTGTTTAATCCCAAATGTACACAATCGGGCCATGAAACAAACGGTTTAAACAACTGTTTGTTTGACATAAATTCTGTATATATGTTATTATTTTCCACAGGCTCTTGTTTTATTGGATTATTAGCCTCACGGATTGCGTCATTTAAAAAGTCAATCCACAGAGAGGATATTTTCATATTGTCATAACGACCTCCTAACAACTGCGCATCTAAAAATCCAACTTCTTCATTTTCATTATCAATTAATCTGATGATATCATCAGCATCAAATTCATCTTCATTCTTCTCTATTTTCTCTTTTCTTGCAGAAGCCAGTTGATTCCATTTACAATAGTAATGATACTCAAAATCATGCTCTTGATCATCTGTAACATACAAGTAAACAAAAATACGCTCATCAGTAATCAACAGACCAGTTACTAATTGCGAATCAGTTTCTTGATATGGTTGATAACAAACAGCACCATAAATTAAGGTCTGATTAGAAATATCATCTGAATTGGAATCTAAAAGAATGAGATCTTCGTCCTCACCAAGTCTATCTTCATTCAGAAAATTAGTACAATATACTGTATACCACTCATCTGTATTATGGAAATATGCTTGAGTTTCTTTTACTATGCTCTCTATAAAGCTATAGTAACGTTTAGAGGATAGAGCTAATTTATTTATTTGCTTATTCATAAGAAATATTGTTTTTCATTGTTGCTAATAACAAACAACACATCAATATCTATCGTTTTTAGTCCAACTTCACAAACTCAAAATCATTCTGGTTGCAGCATGCCTTCTTGTAGTCGAAGGCATAGAGACGCATGTATGCCTCCTGCAGTTCCTTGGCTCCATTGTAGAAGGGGTTGGTGGTGTGCTGCTGTGTTGTCACTGTCACAACCATTTCTGGTGTGAGGACGGTGCCGTTTGTACGTTTGATGCGTTTAGGCTTTACTTGAAATACCTTACTCATAGTAATTTGTTTATAGGTTCTTATTTTTCATGTCATGCCGACTGGCGGCATTTCCTGTCAAAGGGCAAAGGTAGAGGAAAGTAGTGAGCTGTACAAGTCCATAATGGTTCATAAGCGAAAAAAGAATGGCGTGAATTCCTTCTCCCAACACTTTCTTGTAAGTAAGGCTCTGGTAAAACCCGTAGAAAAGAAAATATGAAAGAGGAATCCACACCATATACTGGTGCGGACTCGCTCAAACAAATTGTGTTCTTTCTACGTTTCAATTTACCAGATTTCAACTTACAGAACTATTTGCTTGTCCGTGTCCACAAGATTGTCTTGCTTCTGCATCGTAGCGACTTCAAGCGAGGACTTTCACCTGCTCTGTCGCATAGCGACTACAAAAGTGGGAAAAATCCGGTTAACTGCCAAACTTTTCAGAAGAAATCTTGCGGATTCCTCTAACTTTTCCTGTCTATGATGTATCTTCAAGCTTTTCCATATTTCTCATTCGTTCCTTTTTATTATCTGCCGCAAAAGTAAAGAAAAGATATGTCAAAAGTAGACATCGGCGGTCCCGCCAAAGACAATATTTGCATTTCTGATGCTCAATACTATGAGTTGAACACACTAAGAAATCTTTGGTGTGAAATTCTTTAGTTTTGAGCATTTGATGCTATGTCGCTAATAGACAGTCAGTTATGTGTTTTACGAAAAAAGTGCGTAAACAAACGGGGTGTAAAAGTGGCACTTTTAAGGTGTCATTGACTTAATACAGATTTGCTTTACACGGTTTTAACAATTCAAAAACAGTGTAAGT
>ENA-OZLX01000156-OZLX01000156.1-human-gut-metagenome-genome-assembly--contig:-NODE-156-length-19122-cov-20.222321_pt1 | contig 19122 bp, 22 predicted proteins | sample MGYA00244184_ERZ653803 | MGnify/ENA primary metagenome ERZ653803 (study PRJEB26926, sample SAMN06164781) | human gut metagenome | biome: ENVO:00009003; feature: ENVO:2100002; material: ENVO:00002003...
GCTGTCGTACAACAGTGAGGTAACTACTCATGCCCTAGGGGTGCTGAGTAGTTACTAGGAGAATACATATTGTGAAAGATTATTAACCAAATAAAGCCACAAATAATAGTTAGCTGCCGAACGTTTCACACTACGCTCTCTCATAATAGAAACAGAGGCATCATAATAATATGTTCTCACCGCCTCGTCAATGACACGCAATTTATACTTCTTGGCCATCTCAAACCACGCAATTGCTTCAGGACAAAACCGCATACGAGAATCATATTCAGGAAAAGGATACTTACGAAGAACTTCAACCCTGAACATCTCAAGCATCTCACCTTCAATCCTATATTTCATACGCAACTCAGTAAATGAGACGTCCATCGGTTGATAAGGCAGTCTGTCACCAACAATATTTCCTTCTGAATCAACACATCTGGCAGAAACGCCACAGTATTCATTGCGTTTCTTCTCAGGAATAGAGTTCCAGGCTTCAGAATATTTCAACAATGCATCAGGAAGGATGGTGTCATCACTATCAATAGTCAACCAAAACTTACCACGAGCCTGTTGAGCAGCAAAGTTCATCGCCACATGCTTTCCTTGGTTTTCTTGCTTGAAATAACGAATACTTAACTTGTTTTCTTCACACCATTGACACCCAAGTTCTTCTGTTCCATCAGAACTTCCATCATCAACAATAATCCAATCTATTCCTCCAGAAACCACTTTAAGTTGTAGAATCGATTGGTATGTTCTGACAATAGTATCCTTACGATTGAAGGTTGGGGTGAAAATCGTAACAAAATAGCCACTACTTTCTTTCTGTTTTTTGCTTTCAAATAAAAGTTTTGTCTTCATCTTTCTATGATTTTGTACTCATCAAATAATCCATATATGTATTTCTGTTCTTCCGTAAGGTCTTTTCGATTTTATTTTTATCAAACACCTTCAGAGTTTCTTTATAACTTTCCCATACATTTTTCAGGCCTTCTTTAGCATCAAGTGCGCCCAAAAAGGCTTGAGGGTAAAGACCAAAATCCTTAAGTAAAGAAATATGCTTACTTTCACCACCCGTCATCATCTCCTTACCTCGTTTCACATAAATCAAGGCAGGAGTATGGTTTTTCATACAGAAAACACCATCATGGAAACGATGAGTAATGACAAAACTAATATACTTGTATAAGCCTACCTGTTCCAGCGGAGACATATCAACCAAAACAATATCACTCCAAGCTACACCCCTGTTTGTAACTAAAGTATATCCTCTTTGCTTTAAATCCTTTGCGACATCAGCAAGCCAATAATCATCCCCATAAAACTGTAAAAAGACCGATTTCTTAGGAATGGTGACACCCTTTTTATTCAGGTAAGTATCAATATAAGTATAATCAATGTCGTACGTGAAAGTAGGATCAGGGACATAATCAATCTTTTTACCATCACTCAATAACCTTTCAAACAATGCTACTGTAGCACGATCACGAACTCCTACATGAGAGAATTGGTTAGCTGCAACCTTTAAGTCGTTTTTCTGCTTATCCGTCAACTGGTCATATGAGACATTTTTAGAAGAACCTGCAATAACTACTTTTTTCGCTTTGATATCTTTCAGCCAATAAGCAGATATACCATCATAATTAGCAGCAAGCCTATCAAGTTCCAACAACGTATCCGCCCCAACATATATTACATCATAATGTCTGGAAGCGATAAACCGCAAAGCTGCATCTACATTCTTAATGATTGTATCATGATGAACATGCAAAATATTCTTCTTGAAGTCATGATATTTCTTGAAACGCTTCACGTCATCCCACATCAATTTCAGAGAAAAAGTCTTATAAGGCATCACCCTTGCTCTAAAACCATGAAACGGTATTATTTCCACTTCATCATGCGGATATACTTTTTTTATTGCTTGAAAAGTAGCCAACGCCTGCATATTTGTACCACAATTCAAATCACCATAATATGTTAAAAGTCCAATTTTCATCGATTTATGTTTTTGTTTAAATATTCTTTATATATCTCAGATTCTGCCAATGCCAGTTTGAGCACCACCTTCCAGTGATTGCTTCCATATTCCACAGCATCCATCAAAGCTGTATTTTTCAATTTTTCCAAACACCGGGATAAATCATCCTTTTCCTTTAAATCTACTTGGATGATGTTTTCTATTTCCGTGTAACACGCAGCAGCTTCTGTTTTAAAGCGTTCAAGTAACCCAAGTTTTTCGAAATGCCTCTTTATCAATTCAAAATTTTCCTTGTCTATACCGTTTGAATTATCCAAGCGATACTCAAAGTTTGGACAACCATGAACATCAATACATATATCCACAAACAAATACTGCTCATCAGGCAACGCATCATAATAATAATTTATAATGAATGGCTTGCCGTCAGGCGTCGTGACATCTTCACCTTTCTTCGTATTACATATTGAGCAGCAAGGCAGCAAGTTCAATGCATTAATGGCAAACTCTGGATACTTCTCCTTCGGAAGAATATGTTCAGTGGTGCCGGCTTTACTTAGAGTACAGTAAGGACACTTACGCAAATAGGTCCGCTTGTTATGCGAATCAATCCATTCACGTATGTCCTTTACTATTTTCTTTTTACTACCATACAAACCTTTCAACAATTTTCTATTATTATCTGTGAATGTGGTAGCCGGCAACAATGAGTGAACTCGCTTTTGTGTAAAAGCTACATTGTATTTTTCATACTCTGCTTTTACGTCTTTCTCTATCAGAGTAAGACTTTCCTTGGCCTCTTTATCTTTCTTTGCTTCTACCGCATTCCTGTATAATTCAAATGGATCCCCAGTATAAGGAATAAAGTTAATCATTCGCGTTAATCTCCAATTGACGTCTTATATACATATAAAGGTTCATGCTCATAGGCAGACCATCTGTTTTAAGAATCTGCTCAATCTGTTCGCCATCCAAGCCCTTTCTTATCATCTCTTGTATAACATAGCCATAATGCTTGTCAATACTTGATCTTCCAAACACATCTTCCGTTATAGTTGTCAAATTCTCGCCCAATGTTTCTGTGTTCATTCCTCTTACGTAAGGTTCTTTTGTTTCAGCATCTTGTTCCACAACGAGTACATTACGTGCAAGCAGTTCTTGCAAAATCACAGCAGAATGTGTGGCTACAATACAAGCCGACTTAAATTCATTGCATATTTCAAATATGATACGTATGAGTTTTGTTATGGCATTGGCATGGAGATGCACCTCTGGCTCATCGAAAAGGATAAGTGAATTCTCTCGTATATGAGCATATATCTCAGTGATGATACTGGTTATCATTGCCTGTCCACTACTCATTTTGTTTATGAGTTCCAGAAACTTACTTTTGTCTATTTCATTGTGTTGTTTGAAAACCACTTCTAATAAGCCTTCATCAACAACTTCTTTCAGTGTAAGATGATAATCGTATATACGATGCTTATAGACAATTTCATCAAGAGATCTCTTTAAACGGCTTTCTTTATCAGTCTCCGAGAGCAACTCATTGTCCCTATTTCTCAATCCACAATAAACGAAGTTGAAAGATGATTTCTTTGTTAATTGAAACAAATTATCGAAAATACTATAGGATATGGCTATCACCTTTGAGAAATCAGGTCTGTGTCCTTTCTCAAACATATCGCCACCACCATCATGCAATGCTTTAGCAAGAGAATAAAGAACAGATGACTTGCCTGATCCATTCTCGCCAATCAATGCCTTTACTCTATCCAGATTCCTGACATTGTCTAAGTTGCCGAAATTAAACGCCACAGGTATATTACCGTCATAGTAAGGTATCGTTGCCTGAAGTGTAAAATTATATCGATTCCTCAAATCTATCCCCTCAAGAATACCATGAACGTCTCTAAGAGCACGATGTGCATAATCATTCCTCAACAACGACTTCTGAAAGGAAATCGTATACTGATATCTATCGGCAATGACTGAGAAATAAGCAGCATCACGCAATGCCCACATAATACTCTTGTAGTCATTAGGGAACAATTTCTTAATATTGTCATAATAATCTTCATCTTGACCAACAGAACAAAAATTGTATGGCAACTCTATAAACTCTGAAGGTATTACATCCTTAGTCACCAGACTGTCTGCATTCATAATTTTAACAGTACCAATATTTTGCTGCTGTTTGTCTTCAGACACATACGAAAGGCTAAATGTAGTTTTACGACCAAAATCGTCCCAATAACAACTTGCAAGTTTAAAGCAAGGAAATAATAAAGGAGCTTTATCAACGAAGAAATAAATACGATTTCGAGGTACATCTAAAGGACGGTCTTCCGCTATGGCTTGTTTGTCTATCTCATATACAGGCAGCCCATCATCTTCACCTGTCAAAATATAGCAGAAATGTTCATCTTTCAACATTTCGTTAATTGCATCAACATAATGTATGATTTCATCTTTTGATCTTCTGACCTTTGTAGAAACCACCTCATTCAGAAACTTGAAGAACACTTCATCCGAAGCCTTCAACAAACCAAATCTGGATATGAACACATATTCATCATCCCAATCTGAATTGTTTATTAAATGCTGAACCGCATCCTCATAAGCATCCTCAAACCTCGGATCTTCAGAGGCAAGCAAATGAAGATTCCAAATACGATCAAGCATTCCCACTTCATCTGCCTGTCCCCAAATATTTCCTAAAGCAAGAATGCCCTTGAAGATTTCATATTTTTTCTCCGAAGTCATCATTGTATTTCCGTATACTCCATATAATCTTTGCGCTTTGATACTGCCACCTTATATTCATCCTTATAAGAACCAACACCTATCAAAACACAAGGCATCTCATACTCTGGAATATCCATGACCTTTTTTATGTAGGAAAGTTTACCTTGCTTCTGCCCCATCGTAAGAGGAATAGTAGCTAATCCTTCATAATGCAGAGCATATAAAAGGTTCATTGCATAGATACCTCCATCAACATACACTTGATGTAATTCATTGATATTATAGCCACGCTGATCACCACAAATAAGAATTGCAATTTGCATGTCTTCATAAAATCCCTTACAACCACCTTGCATCTCAAAAATCTTATTCTTCAACAATTCATCCTTATATACATAAATCTTGTAGCTTTGTCGATTACATGCAGAAGGTGTACGTTCGCACATTTTAAGTGCTGAGAGAATCTTATTGAAGTCAACTTTCTCCTTTCCAAAATCACGAACAGAGAATCGAGATTGCGAGAAAACATTAAAAGAGGATTTTCTTTCATCAGCAAGTTTACTTAATGTCTTCACATAGATGCCGGCATCTGCATTCGAATCTATCTGTATGCCGTTTTTCCTGCAGAAATCATCGAGCAATGATATTATATCATTCATATCTGCCCCAACATTCTGATTGAACAATATATATTTTTCAATAACCGTACATACCTCACATGCAAACTCTAAATGACCATCAATATTAAGATAATGCTGCAAATCTTTCAACAGATTACGCACTTTCTGTTTACCGAAGCCAACCTTAACGCTTCCAATTGACATGCCTTTTTCCAGAGCATGAGCACGAATAGCCAAGTCTGTCTCCATTTTTCTCGGATTTTTATTGCGTGCTCCATTACCAATATATTTAGTATCAATAAGGAGTTCCTGCCAACGTTCATGGCATAAGCGTAGGAACAATACCCACTTCGCATTCTTTAAATATTCTTTAATCATAAGATAGAATTGAAATATTCAATATACTTTTTAGAAACAGCTTCCAAGCTATTGTTTTCAGCCACATAAGTCTTTAGATTATCTTTCATCTTCTGATAATCAGAAGTGGACATCATCGCAGCTTTAGTGATGGCAGCTTTCAATGATTCTTTATCGTTTACACGGAATAAGAAACCATTCTCACCATCCTCAACACGCTCAGCAAAACCGTCAATATCACTGGCTATTACAGGAAGGTTGTAATTGTAAGCTATCATGTGGGGACCACTTTGTGCCACATCTTGATAAGGAAGCATAAAGAATTGATGTTTGGTAAATAACTCCGGAATTTCTTCATCTGGTATGCGCTTGAAATTGGTAGAGATGCTCTTGCAATCACCTATCTGCTGCAAAAAAGCCTCCTTGTTCATTCGGCAATTGCCACAAATATTGAGATGCACTTTATTCTGTATATTCTCAGGCAACTCCTTCACAGCATCAATTAGCAAATCAAGGCGCTTATTAGCCACCACATTACCAAAAAACAGAAGGTTTACTTTCTTTTCATCTACCTTATAATTATCGGTCTGAACCTTTCCGAAATCCTTCACAACCATCGGTGCATAGAAGAACGACTTCTTCGGATAATGCTCCTTAAACCATCGTGCAGTATGCTTCGAGAACATTTGAAAGTTCTTTGCCTTATGGAATATGTATTTCACTTGAAGCTTCAAATCCCACGACCATACTGGATATGGATTTACATTATGCGCAGCATGAATCAGAGGAGTCTTACCTATGCAGTGCAACAATGCAGGGTAATAATAGAAACCTAACGAATCACTATAAATTAAATCATAGTGAAACAATCCTGCCTTTTTGAAATAATTCTTAAGTTCAAAGAATGTGCGGGGATCTTTAGCACGGTAATGCAAATTCCAAATTTCATAATCATCATGCAGAGGAATTTTAGCACCCGTTGCAGACTGCACAACTACCCATCTAATTTCATATTCACTATTTTTTCTGAGATATGGTACCAATTGTCGGTCCACATCTATAAAAAAATCAGCGGTAAACCAAAGTATTTTCTTCTTCACCATATTATTATTTTATTCTTACATCACATAATCAAAGGTTCTTACTTTCCGAACTCCTTGATTCTCTGTTCTTCCTTCAATGAGCAGACAAGCAGTTGTCCATTCTTCTCAGCTACAATATAGCCATCCAAGCCTTGAACTACCACCTTGCTTTCATCGGCTGCATGAACCACGCAGTTCTTGCATTCATACAAGCGGATGTCCTTGCCTACATTGGCATTGCCAGCCTCATCCTGTGGAAGCAAGGTACGGAGGCTACCCCAGCTGCCTAAGTCGCTCCAGCCAAACTCTGCAGGAAGCGTGAAGATTTCCTTAGATTTCTCCATCACAGCATAGTCGATACTGATCTTCTCGCAAGTTGGAAAGAGTTTGCCTACTACCTCTTTCTCCTGCTCGGTATAGAAAGAAGATACCATCTCATCCATAATACTGGCAAGATTTGGCTGGAAGGTGCGGATGGCACGGCTGATGGTGTCGATGTTCCACACGAAGATTCCTGCATTCCAGTAGTAGTTGCCGGCAGAGAGGTAATGCTCAGCGGTGGTAAGGTCGGGCTTTTCCTTGAAGGCTTCCACCTTATATATCTCGTTCACGTCAGTGGGTTCGGCAGCGGCGATGTAGCCGTAGCCGGTCTCGGGGCGAGTGGGCTTGATGCCGATGGTGACGATAGCTTCCTTGTCTGCTGTATAGCTGAGTGCCTTGCTGAGGACACGCTGATATTCCGAGGTGTTGATGACCAAGGCATCGGATGGTGTCACAACGATGTTAGCATCAGGATGTTTCTTCTGAATCTTCCAACAGGCATAAGCAATACATGGAGCGGTATTGCGAGCCTCGGGTTCGGCGAGAATATTGTCAACAGGCATGTCAGGGATCTGCTCCTTGACAATGCTGATATATTTCTCGTTGGTGACCACCCACATGTTCTCCACGGGGCAGATGGGCTTGAGGCGGTCGACGGTGAGCTGGATGAGCGAACGTCCCACGCCCATCACGTCAATGAACTGCTTGGGGTAGTCGGGGGTGGACATGGGCCAGAAGCGGCTACCGATGCCACCAGCCATAATAATTACTTGCGTATCGTTGTACATAACTTTCTATTTATCAGATATCTCTCTATTATCATTAAATTGTTTAGTTCTTCTTTTTGAATACTGCCTCAGACAAGATTTAATGAAAGAAAATGGCTGTTGATACATAATAAAATATTTTATTCGCTCCACTATATATCTCTTTTTGCAGAAATCATAATGTTTCCATATATCCAAGAACTCCAAGTTTTTCTTCTGAGTATTTTTTTCAGAAGTTGAAGCTCCTCCAAAAGCAGCAAATTCACTAACCAATACATCTCTATGCTCAAAAGCTGCTTTACCTAATTTAGAATAATACCACAGACTTGTATTATAATCAGAAACTATTTTATATTGTTCGTCAAAGAAAGGTTGGCGCTTATCTTCGATATTAAAAAAAACTGACTGATGACAATAAGGCTGACAACGAAGTATTGTAGGATATACGGGAACCGCCTTTAATGATTTCTTTGTTCCATCTTCATAGGCAAAAGTAGTATTTCCATAATAAACCTTCGTACAAGCCTTAGGTTGATTGACAGCAAACATATCAAATACCACATTGTCAGAGACGAATTTATCTCCAGCATTCATAAAGATACACCATCTGCCAGTAGCCAATTTAACACCTTTATTCATTGCATTATAAATTCCTTTGTCAGGTTCAGAAACCATTATAGATATATTATTCTTATATTTATTGACTACATCTAAAGTTCCATCTGTGGATGCCCCATCAATTACTATAAATTCTATATTTGGATAAGTTTGGTCCAAAACACTCTTAATAGTGCGTTCTATTTCACCGACACAATTCCAACAAATTGTAATAACTGATACCTTATCACTTTTCATAATTATATATTTTAAGCATTTTGTGAAAAATACACATAACCTTGTTAGAATATGACAACATCCCCTCAGCCCGTCCGAAAACGGCTGTTTGGGGTGTATCATAGAGGGCAGAACCGCTATCACGACTCCACCTAATCCCCTCTAAGGGCATATCTTTTTTCATCTTAAAATTTTAGTTTATGTTAAACAATTCGTCATAAGGGCTTAAAAAGGCCGATATGAACACTAATAGAGCGTGTTTTTCGATGGTATATGATTCCCTACAGGTCATTATCCAAGAGAAGCAATCAAAGCAGGTACACCTTTGAGAGATATGGCACGACGAAGGTTATAAGATAGGCAAAAGAGGCCCATTTCAGCAGTTACTTTCAGTTTGCCTTTCAGTAAAAAGTAGTATTGCCCAAGTGCTCGCTTCATGGTTCCGAAAGGATGCTCGGAGAGGCATTTGCGATTGTCCATCTTGTTCTGATCTAGATGTAAAACGTAACGGACAACCTTCTTCACAACCTTCATTCTTGGATGTTTTGGCTTGTCCTTATTCTCTTCTTTGAGTTGCTTGCGTTTTGCTTCGGTTGCCTTTATCAAGGTGTCTTTGTTGAAGTCTGCCTCCTTGAACTTCTGGATGGTACACTTGCACTTGCATTTTTTACATGCATCATACTTATGATTCGTGGCTTGATGATAATTCTCAAAGAGAATAAAGTCATATTTACTATTTGTCTCAATTTATTATCGATTTATAAAAATTTGCATACTCTTCTGCCGTCTTATCCCAAGAAGATGCAATTATACGTTGCATGGATAAACTTGAAAGTTCTTCACGATTATTCATTTCATCTTTAAGATATTCTTCAAAAACGGAAGAAAAATTGCTTTTATACTCATCTTGATTAAAATAAACAGCTGCATTTCCTCCTATCTCTCGAAAACATGAAGCATCATTCAAAAATACAGGACAATGACAAGAAAAAGCTTCAAAAATAGGAATCCCGAATCCCTCATATAAAGAGGGATATACAAAAGCTTTTGCATATCTATACAAAGAATGTAATTCCTTTTGGGAAACAAATTTTTGAATCACCTTATCTTTGAGTTTCAATGCAGAAATCAAAGATAATTCTTTTAAAGTAAATTCCTTTCCTGTACAAACTAGTCGTAATTCTGGATGCAAGAATGCTACCTTTTGAAATTCCTTTAAGAAAACACTAAATCCCTTATAACCATCTCTTGCGCCAACATATAGTAGATAAGGTTCAAATACCAATCTATCCAATGCATCTAAATATGATTCGTCCAAGAGATCAGCCCCCCAATGTATAACCTGTATTTTTTCTTCGGGAAATTGCAGCATCTTAACTACATCTTCTTTTGTATTTTGAGATGGTACTATTATATGGGAAGCAAATTTCACCAAATGTTTTTTATCTACGATTTGTTTACTCTCACGATACTGTTCCGGAAAAAGTTCAGGCGTCATATCATGAATAGTTATAACCAATGGCTTGCCACTCAAACATTCTATCTTTGATAGAAAATATGTATCAAAGAAGGTTGCATGGAAAACGTCAAAATCACCTCGTTCTAAAAGAGCTAATGATTTTTTCTTATTAACAACATCTGAGTTACGCAAGAAATGTAAATTACTCATTATATCATAATAAAGCCCTTTACCTTTCATCTTATGTTTTTGACAAAAGGATAATTTTGTCAAAAATTTCCCAGACAAGCATACTTGTGGTAAACTTTCATAAAGATGTACATTATTGGAATCTTTAATTGCAATTTCCCAATCAACGCCAAATTTATTTAATCGAGATATAACTTCTGCAAAGCCACGAGATACTCCACCATGATTTTGTATCTGAAAAGCTTGATAATCATATAATACTTTCATATTTTTTTATTTTTAATGTAATCGTGTCAGAAACATAAAATGCTTCATATGCAAAGACGAAAAACGTAAGAGGTAACATTCCTGTTATTATATTATTTGTCAATGCAACGCCCCAAAAAGCGAAAACGACTATAAACCTGTCTCGTCTATCATATTGGTTCATCACCACATAACAGATAACAAACTCTAAAATGGCTTTCAGCGAACCCACCAACCATCCCCAATAGGAAAGATTGAGCAAAATGCCATTTTCCAACAACAAATCTGTGCCAGGCATTTTGATATACCGACCGCCTAATAGAAGTCATTATATAGAGTAATACTTGCTAATTGCAAATAAAACAAGAAAACCAAGAGCATTGTGAACACATAACTCACATACACATTGGAATTACACTTTGAAACAAACTTAAATATCGGGAACAAAACAAGAAGCCTAACAACATTGACAGCCCACCCTATGTAAGTGGAACCGAAACTGTTGCAAAATGCAGCAATTTGGCTTGTTTATATAATTAGTAAAGCTACTACATAAAATTGTTTTCTAAATTTGTATTTTGCCATTTTGACAAACTTTTTTATCTGTCCGTCCCAAAAATGGATATTCCCTACATAGTGCAACGCTAACAAAGAGCCAAAACATTACAGATTTGGGGCTAAATCTTCCCATCAGCGTGGTTGCATAAAGGTCTATGAAGAATAATAAAAACACCCATCTGAGATAGACAGAATAGATATTTTTAATTCTTATAGACCTGATAAAGCAGGCAAGCATAATGGAAATAATGAAGAGGGAATAAATTGCCCCACCCTTAAGGATATTATTCAAATAGCCAGTTTCTATACCCAACCGATTGGTATTCACTTCACCTGTATCATCATCTCGCATCTCTTGATAGTAACCGCCATCGATTCCACGTCCCCAAATCCAATCACTAATTGGCGAGGTGGAAAAATCTGCCAAGAAAAGTTCCTCAACACCCGAACGCGAATCTTCCTCTAAGCGACCAGCGAAACGATTAAAGACTTTATCTGCCAGGACATCTATATTAGAAATAAGAAACAGCAACCCCAAAGCCGCTGCGGCAACAGACACTAAAACAGCACGTCCCCTGTTCTTTGCAAAACGTGAAAGATTACAGCAGTAGTAGGCAATAAGCCCCAGCCCACCCAACGAGAAAATCATATTACGACGCGCATTAAGCATCATCAGCAATAAGTATATTGCCCATATCACAAAACAAATCTTACGCTGTCGCTTGGACATCAAAGGGAATCCTAAAAGGAAAGCTGCCAAGAAAGGCATATAAGCACCAACTTCTTCTCCACGAAAGCCATCCTGCACTAATTCCGTCGCATTCATTACCCATAGTGGAAAAGATAACAAAGAACCAACAAACAAAACTTGGGCAATCGTTTTCAGATGACGCGAATTTGGAATGCTAACCAACATTATTGGGATGAAATAAGCGAGGAATCCATCCCGATTGAGCAACTTTAGAAATAAATAGTGACCACTAATATCCCAGTTGCCACGAACTATGATGCTTAGCAACATCACGAAAAGGCCGATAACGAGTTTTTTGCTTACACCAGCAAAAACACATAGACTTTTCATCCGCCAAAGACGGATGAAACAAAAAAACATGATACCGAGTGCTAGCAATTCTATAGAACGCACTATCGTTGACACAAGAAATTGCTCCAACAACACGCTTGCTGACAACAAAACCAACACACAAACATAGAACGAAAACATCAGTTTACGCTCTTTTTTATATTTATAATATTGTATTACCATTTGCTTCAATTATTTCTTTTAGTGCCTTAATCATATCATCTTTAAACACGGCAAGTGTATAGTTTTCCTGAGCATAATGCTGACATGCCTGGCTTAAATGCGCAACTTCTCTTTCTGACAAGCTTTGCGACCAATCTATTGCCATATAAATGGCTTCTATGGTCATATCCTCCAACAAGTAGCCCAAATTCTCCACTTCGTCAAAAGCGGCCCATCTTGTCACGATGGGGACAATGCCGTAAAGCATTGAATTGATGACTGCCCCTGGCACTCCCCCTTCTGTACACGACGGATATACAAGGAAACTACACTTACGAGCAATTCCTCGGAACAGTTCGGAAGAGGTGTCAATGAAACCATAAAAATGTATGTTGGTACACTGGTCCATCCCCATGGTATGAATGAAATCACTGTCCACATTACCCACTACATGAAGCGTAAACTCAGGGTGAGCCTTAAAATACTCCACCGCAAGATCAAGCCCTTTCAGAATAGTACCAGAAGACCCAAGCCAAAGGTAGTCAGTCTTATTAGAATAGTCCTTCTCAATGCCGTCATGGAGTCCCAAGGTATTACTCTGCCGGATAATGCGTATCTTTTCGCGTAGGTGTTCGGGGTACGTTTCTTTGGTAAATGAACTGCCAATCTGAAAAATGTAGTCTGCCTTTTCATAACGATCCGACTCTGACACTAATCGTTGATAAGGGTAATGGGCACCATACTTCAAATTGAATTCATCTGTACGTTTCCGTATCATGTTGTTTTGGTGCTTATAATAGGCACCAGTTGCATAATAAATCTTCATTGCATCAGGCCACAGTTTGCATGCTCTCTCAAAGTTTGGTTCCAAGCCAAAAATCAATCTTGGGGTAGGTAATTTCTGGAGATCATTATGAGTATCATTATACTGCCCTACGAACACATTGAAGCCAAGTTCATGAAGAACCTCCACCAAGACTTTACTCTCCCGACGATTTTGATGTTTGTTTAGAAACTTGACACCCTTCCTGTAACATGCCTCCGGCAAATATGACACATACGCCCATGGAGCATTCTTACTCACCTTAAAAGTATAATTAACACTCAAACTGTACTTATGAATAAATCTCCATATTATTTCTTCAAAAAAATCCATCATTTTATTTTATATTTTTTTATTAAGTAAGTGATCTAAATTATTTATATATATCAGTACTAACATGGTTCATTTTCCGCTTTACAGAAAAAATAGAATTATGAAACCAATAAAAATACTTGAATTATCAGAGGTTGATCGCCTCAAATTAGAGAAAGGCTATCATAATGACCCTACTCATAATTTTCGTATCAAATACAAATCCATGTTGCTGAAGTCAGAAGGTAAATAAAGAAAATGGCATCAAAGGCTTGGAGACACGTACTGGTCAAGGTCGAAAGCCTGTTATGGATTGTTCCTCTTCTGTCTTCCGCCTTATTCTCCGGAACTTAATCCTGCCGAGATTCTTTGGCGTATACTTAAGGACAAATGGATAAGACCGATAGATTACGAGACTACGGACTCGCTTTTCTATTGTACGAACAGGGCCTTGGCGTCTGTGGGTATGAACTTATTCGTGAATTATTCATATTTATAAAATTGATTTTGCTTAGTTACTTAAGCATATTTTTACATTGTATGGGAGCAAGTATAATCCCATTAAAATTCGATATGATTGCTGCCATAATCACGGAAAAAATACCCCAGTCAAAGACCTTGGTAAACAAGAAAAAACAAGCAAGATACAAAATGGGAGAAAACAGGCAGGCATACATTTGTATTTTCAACTGTCCGCTACCATTCACAACCGCGATAAAGATTCCACTGAACATATTCAATACATTGTACAAAAGTAATGCTGCAGATAGCGTAAATGCAATAGTCACCTTATCACCAACCCAAAACTCATAAACCCAAGGAGACACCAAAAGCATGACACCCCCACCTGCTACAAACAGAAGCCATATTTTCAAAAACTTTCCAATGACGTTTTTTATCCACACATAATCTGTCTTTGCTATGGCATCGGTCACAGCAGCCCAAATTGGTGTATTCAAAATACCCCAAGCCATTGCCATAATGCTGAAATACTTGAATGCAATATTATATTCCGTAACCGAAACAGCACCAAAATAACGCATAATCAAGAAATTGGCCATCTGCCACTGTATCACGCCTGCTACTTGGATGATGAAGAACTGCACTCCCAACTTCATCAAATCGGGAGCAAGATGGAAATCTACTTGAGTGATAGATGGCGATAAAGCTCTGTATTTCCCATTGAACAAAGTGAAATTGAAAAACAACACAACCAACAATGGCGAAGCACAAAGTGCCAAACATAAATTAATCAGACTACCTGTCGTGGTAATTGTAAGCACATAAATAATGGCAAGCGAAACCAACTGCTGAACAAGTGAACGCAGAGAAGCATCAGCAGGCTGCTGGTCTGCCATCATCACTACGTTAATGGTAGAAAGTATGAAATTCAAACAGAAATAAACCACTATAATACATATAGCAGCAATGAGTGACGTTCCAAACTTTGGTGACAGATTGAGTAAAGATTCCCAAGGAATGAATGGTACAACAAGCAGGAGGACAAGCATTAAAGGAATAAAAATGATTGTAAGAATTGCATATGTTGTGCTAACATACTTTCTTCCCAATTCATAGTTCTTTGTGGCCAAAGCCTCTGCTAGCTTGTTCTTCAACCCATTATTGATTCCTATATCAAAGAAACTCATCCAAGCAATCATAGAACTCAGCGTGAGCCATATACCATAATTTTCACTATCAACATAACCAATGGTCATTGGAACAAGAAGAAGACCTATTAAGATACTTCCGCCTTTATAAAGCATCATCATAAGAACATTTTTCTTTGCTTTTAACGTCCTTTCGCTACCTTTTGAAAGAAAACCTTTTATTTTTTCTATTAAAGAGTTCATAAAAATATAAATTAAATTATTTTCTAAATTCTTTCATCCTTTACATGTCTTTGTCTACTTTGACATTACCAATCTAATTGTTAATTAAAAAGGTATAGAGAGTACTCTATTTTACTTGAGGTTATTCCAGATAGCAGAACCCACGAGGCCGTGGTGTCCTGCTATATAAATCATAGAATTTTCACCTAAACTCATTTTTTATTCTTGTTTTAATTCATCTACTCCGTGTTGCAGCATAACCGCCAATCACTGCATAACATACGAGCGGTATCAAAAAAGCAACAGCCATGCTGCCTGTAGTATCAGCTATATATCCCATCAATACCGGAGCTATCGCACCTCCAACTATCGTCATGATGAGCAAGGAAGATGCTAACTTGGTCTGGGTTACCGCATCTCTCAATGCTAAAGAGAAAATCGTTGGGAACATGATGCTCTCACCCAAATACAAGGCGAAGAACGCGATGAGGGATAAGGTTCCACTACATACCACCACTATCAATGTGGCGATAAATGTAAGGATAGCACAGGCTATAAGGACCAGCTTCGGCTGGATATAATTCATCGCCACACCACCAGCCAATCTTCCGATAAAGAATAATCCCATTCCACCAAAAGCGAGATAGAGACTGGCGGTCTGCTTCTCTATATGAATGCTCTCTTCTGCATAGTTGATAAAAAACTGTTCACGCCCGTCTGGGCAGCCACATAGAGGAAGAGGGTGAGCATACCGAAAGCGAATGCCATCGTCTTCATCGTCTTCTCCTCTATCTTCTCGTTCGTATCTGCCTCATGCGCTTTCCTTGGGTCGGGCAATGTTATTCTTGACAGGATCAATGCCACTGAAAGCACAAAGATACCCACCATAGCATAAGGAATGGCTATGTTGACACCAGAAAACAGCAGTTGTCCGCCAACCAGCGGTCCCACTATCCAACCAATGCCATTGAGCGATTGTGACAGGTTAATTCTACTCTCCGCCTTATCGGGATGTCCCAATACCGTGGTATAGGGATTGGCACTCGTCTCCAAACAGGTTAAGCCGCACCCTATCACGAATAAAGACAATACGAAGAAGTAGAAGCTATTGATTTCGCTTCCCGGTATGAACATCAGAGAACCGATGCCAAAAAGAACCAGACCGGTTATCACTCCTCTGCGGTATCCCCACTTCTGGATAATCCATCCAGCAGGCAGAGCCATCAGGAAGTAGGCTCCATAAACAGCTGCCTATGTAAGAGCCGACATCGTCTTGCTGATATGGAACGATTCCTGAAAATGAGGATTCAATACCTCCAGGATGCTATGGGCATAGCCCCACATGAAGAAGAGGCTACTGATAATGAGGAAGGAAACCAGATAGTTATGACCTTCGTATCTGAAGATGGATTGCTTCATCTTATTAAAACTATCTTAGCCATTGGCTTTTGATTGATTTACCTTGTTTTCCATTCAACAATTCTTATTTACCGAATTCCTTGATTCTCTGTTCTTCCTTCAAAGAGCAAACAAGCAGTTGTCCATTCTTCTCGGCTACGATATAGCCGTCTAAGCCTTGGATTACTACCTTGGTTTCGTCGGCGGCGTGGACTACGCAGTTCTTGCAGTCGTAGAGACGGATGTCCTTGCCTACCTTGGCGTTGCCGTTATCGTCCTGCGAGAGGAGGGTACGGAGGCTGCCCCAGCTGCCTAAGTCACTCCAGCCGAACTCGGCGGGGAGGGTGTAAATGTCTTTCGACTTCTCCATTACGGCATAATCGATGCTGATCTTCTCACAGGTTGGGAAAAGTCTGCCTACCACCTCTTTCTCCTTTTCGGTATAGAAGGAATCGGACATTTCGTCTATGATGGCTGCGAGCTTGGGCTGGAAGGTGCGGATGGCTCGGCTGATGGTGTGGATGTTCCACACGAAGATGCCGGCGTTCCAATAGTAGTTGCCAACAGCAAGGTACTGCTCGGCTGTCTCCAGGTTTGGCTTTTCCTTGAAAGCCTCAACCTTGTAGATTTCATCTACGGATGTTGGCTCTGCTGCGGCGATATAGCCATAGCCTGTCTCTGGGCGGCTTGGCTTGATACCTATTGTAACAATGGCGTTCTTATCGGAAGTATAGCTCAATGCCTTGCTGAGCACTCGCTGATACTCCGAGGTATTGATGACCAAAGCATCGGATGGTGTCACCACGATATTGGCATCAGGATGCTTCTTCTGGATCTTCCAGCAGGCGTAAGCGATGCAGGGGGCGGTGTTGCGTGCCTCGGGTTCGGCGAGGATATTGTCAACGGGCATGTCAGTGATCTGCTCCTTGACAATGCCAATGTATTTCTCGTTTGTCACTACCCACATGTTCTCGACAGGACATATTGGCTTCAATCTATCTACTGTCAATTGAATGAGGGAACGACCGACCCCCATCACATCAATGAACTGCTTTGGGTAATCGTGGGTTGACATTGGCCAGAAGCGGCTGCCAACGCCGCCGGCCATGATTATGATTTGTGTATTGCTGTAATTATCCATAAACAATTATTATACGAATATTATTCGTAATAAAAAGATCCATATTGTTATTGTCTTCTCATTAGCTTTGCTGCAAATTCAAAGAAGTCTGCAACATTTTTGAAATTATCAAACTGTTTGCAATATATACTTGCATATGGCTCAGGCACCCTCTGGCGTATATCAGTCTTTATCAAACTTGCCAAAGCCTCCTTTGTATAGACTTTCTGTAATTCTTTATATTGTTCTTCGCTCATAATAAATTCTTGTTTGTTTCTTTTTGTATTCGGTCCTCTATGTCCTCGTAAAAACTTTGTATATCCATATAGTTGGATACCAATGCTATTGTGGAATAAAGAAGTTCACCTAAAACCGCTACAGAAACAGAGAATGTAACAGTTAACTCATAAGGTTCTGTTTTAAAGAAAACTATAGAAAATTGGCTATTCTCTCCAATGATTGAAAAAGCAACATAAAAGAATGTACTTATAAAGAAAATCCATAGGAAGTTATTTCTGACTTGATGCATAGACTTTCTTAACAACTTTTTCAATTCATTATTAATAATATCCTTAGCTGTAAAAGCTATAATTAGGCTCATCCCAACAGAAAATAGAACTCCCACTATTCCATATAGTACATTTAACGCATCCTTTGGTATCGATATCGGGATACAAGATAAAATGACACATAAGAATGCTGCTATTATTGTTGCCTTCATAACTTTTATTCTAAATCTTTAAGCACACTAAGCATGCTATGTATATAGGTCAATGGTGTAATTACATCTGCTTCTAATGTTTCTTTATGAGTATAAACCAAATCTGCTCCCAACAATTTCATTCCATTTTTTAATGTAAAATACACACTATCCAAATCCTCTACAGGAGCCAATATTGCCCCTAACTTTTTTTCATAGTCTTTTACACTCATAGAGCGAGGTCGCTCAAAATCAATAGTCATGCGAGCAGATATAATTTGATCTCCCATCAGACTGTTCAAACGGTTTACTTTAGGACTTATGAATTTTATAGCAGATGTAACGGTCTTTTTCAACGAAAATGCTCGTTCTTCTACATCATCTCTTTTTATATCACTCAAAGAATCTTTAAAAGTAACAGTGTTAATATCTTTAAGATGCACCCGTTGGCGGAATTAATTTAAGTTGATAAATATGAGTAAAAAGTTGCACATATCGCTGATTTTTAGTAACTTAGTGGTGCTCAAAACATTAAGTTCAAACCATC
>ENA-OZLX01000183-OZLX01000183.1-human-gut-metagenome-genome-assembly--contig:-NODE-183-length-18019-cov-24.061623_pt1 | contig 18019 bp, 15 predicted proteins | sample MGYA00244184_ERZ653803 | MGnify/ENA primary metagenome ERZ653803 (study PRJEB26926, sample SAMN06164781) | human gut metagenome | biome: ENVO:00009003; feature: ENVO:2100002; material: ENVO:00002003...
AGAATCAATTTTTATTTTGTAACAGCTTTTTACTCTTTGTACGATATTTGCATGGCGGACAGGAAGACGTGTATTTTTGACATGAAGACATGAAGAACAGGTTTTCATAGCGTAGCGGAGAAAGAACAACGAAAGCGAATTGCGACTTGTTGGATGAGAGCCACAAGCTGCCGTAACAAACATAGGAGGCTATGGCGTCCCGCCGTAGCCCCGCACCCACGAACGCAAGCAGATTGAGTATGAGCTGCGGGTTCCGCGGAGCGGGACCTTTATAATGAAACCCACTGCAAGCTGCGAAGCAGCGCAGCTGTGGGTACATATGCAAAAAAATGAGTTCCCAGAAGGGGGACTTATGCTTCCCGTATATTGTTGAGGATGATAGTCGGTCCCGCTTTGCGGAACCAAGAGATGGTGAGGTGATGCTTATCCCACAGCTGCGCTCCTTCGGAGCTTGCAGTGGGTTTCTGATAGATACGTGTCCCTTTTGGACACGGCGCTAATTGATGATCTGCTATTGGAGGCTGCGTGGCTACGGCGAGACGCCATAGCCTCCTATGTTAGCCTTGTAAGATTGCAAATTGCAGTTTGTCGGTGAGATGAATTAACAAGCTTTTCCTTTTTTGTATAATCTTTGTTAATAGAACTGCTTCCCGCATACACCATATACATAATTTTTCTACATTTGTGATATGTAAAAACCTAAACCATACATTATGGGAAAGTCTGTTTTCATATCACTATACTGTTCCAATCTCGTCTACAACAACGACAGGCTTTCCACCATCCTCTTCGACGGCGGCTACGCAAGTGTGGATGAAGGTGGCGGCATAGTCATGCATTTCTATGTGAAGGACCATCTTGGCAGCAACCGTCTCGTAGTGGACGGTAACGGCAACATCGAGGAGGTGAACCATTATTACCCCTTCGGTGCACTGATGGGCGACCGCTGTGGCGTGAGCCGAAACAAATACAAGTACATAGGCAAGGAACTTGACACGATGTACGGATGGAACATGCAGGATCATGAAGCAAGATGGTATGACGCTGTAGATGCACATTGGATATGTATAGATTCTTTTTCTGAAAAATATTATAATTACAGTACAAAATGTTACTGTGAAGACAATCCGGTAATTTTTTATGACGGAAATGGTAAGGCTGTTTTTTATATGCGACATATTTGCCTTCTCATAGTTGTTTAGATATTATCTTTAGCATTGCAACCCATACATTTATTGTAGTCACAGACCAAAAAGGTCAGATAAGAGAACGTTTCGCATACGGACCAAATGAAGATAATTATTACGCAATTTTTTACGGAACATTAGGACGACAATACTATGTCCAAGATGAAGATGTTGCAAAAGGTAAAGATACAGATAATCTCAGAGCTCGAATTCAGGTTACCCCACCCGACGGTATGACAAATGATGAATTTGACAATAAGGTTATTCAAGTTGCCAAATCTTTCGGAAATAACAAAAATATTAGATATAATATATTGCCAACAAAAGAAATCGAAGGAAATTGCAATACAAGCACATCTACGATTTTAATCAAGTCAGGAGTTGAACCGCAAGAAATGAAAAGAATACGCAGTTTAATTCCTGGTTTCCCTTATGGTTTTTCTATAAGACATGCTAAACCTTGGACTTATGAAGAACAAGACGAGGCAGTAAAAGCGTATGAAAAAATATTGTTACAAACACCTATACTTCATCCTTAAAAAAAGAATATTATGAGCAACAATTCCACAAATAACGTCGATTCCATTATTAAATGCTATTTTGTATCACTTTGTACAATTATGGCATTGCCAATGTTTTCCTTTTCCTTTACAGTCATTGTTCTGAGTTTTATGACAGCTGCAATAATGATAATTCCTTTAAATACATTATCTATTTATGTCATCAGTCGTATTAGACTATTTAGATGGTCATTACATAGTATGTGGTATGTAATATTTGAAACTCTTCTACTCCTTTCTCATATGTATCTTTATGACAGAATAACTTTTATGTACTTTCGTAAATTTAGATTCAATGCTTTATGTGAAATATTTGTGTTTATATGCATTCAATTGGTATTTGTTTTTGTAGTATCAATTTGTCGGAATAAAAAGATAAAAAACAAACAAAAAGATGTATAATACTGGCCTTGATATTGTAATCATCCTCACAATAAGTAACTATTGTATGCTGAGAGGGGACAAATAAAGCCCTTATGAATTATACAAACTAAATATATAATCAAAAGCTTTCATTTACCGATTTTTTTTCTTTACTTTGCAAAGGAAATCAATAAAATCGGAAAACTTTAACAACATATATGAAAGAACATGGAGCTGTCCGTGTTCTTTTATTGGTTTAAGTAAGATATATATCAAAACTAATTAATTACATACATGCAAAAAAAGCTAAATCTTGCAGTGCTTGCAATGTGCTGCGTTCCGGCTGCTTATGCTCAGACTGACTCGCTCAGTATGAGCCAGGTAAGCACGGAAGCTGCCATCACTTTCACGGAGGCGCAGCTGGGTGAGGATGACGACATGTCGCAGAACGTGACCATCGTCAGCTCCAACAGCAACATCTACGCCAGTGGAGTGGGCTATCTGTTCTCGCCGGTGCGATTCCGCTATCGTGCCTTCGACCAGAAGTATAATGATGTATACGTAAACGGACTCTCGCTCAATGATATGGAGTCGGGACAGTTCCGCTACTCACAGGTGGGCGGACTGAACAATATGACACGTAACGTGGAGTTCGCACTGCCTTTCGAGCAGAACAACTTTGCCATCTCGGGCATGGGAGGTGCCAATAACTATAACTTCCGTCCGTCGGCAATGCCCGTAGGACAGCGCCTCACGCTTAGCGGCGCCAACCGCAACTACACGCTGCGCGGAATGTATACGTACAGCACAGGTCTGTCCGAGAAGGGATGGGCTTTCACTGGCGGTGTAAGCTATCGCTGGGCAAACCGCGGATATGTGGAGGGAACATTCTACAACTCGTTCTCTTACTTCCTCGGACTGCAGAAGGTGTTGTGCGGAGGACGTCACAGCCTGACTCTCTCTACATGGGGCAACCCAACGGAACGCTCTGCGCAGGGACCTGGTACGGATGAGGTTTACTGGCTGGCTAACGACAGATACTATAACCCTTATTGGGGTTATCAGAACGGCAAGAAGCGCAACTCGCGCGTCGTGAACGACTTTGCCCCGTCTGCCATCTTCACATGGGACTGGAAAATCTCTGACGACACGAAGCTTACAACATCAGTGCTCGGACGCTACTCGATGTATAAGGGCACGAAGCTCAACTATAACAACTCGGACAACCCGCAGCCTAACTACTGGAAGAATCTGCCCAGCAGCTACTTCGATGTGTGGTATGAGAACGACAAGGCTTACCGTACAGACCAGGCTTTCGCCGACTGGCAGTATACATACAACTACTGGCAGGCTTCGAAGGCTAACCGCCAGATCAACTGGGACCGCCTCTACTATGCCAACAAGAACGCCAACCTTGCAGGCAAGGACGCCATGTACTACCTCCAGGCAAAGCATAGTGACAACCTCACCATCTCGCTTGCGTCTACGCTCAATCACCAAATTGACAAGAACAAGCAGATAAACCTCGGCGTGATGGCTGCTACAAACAACGGCAGCCACTACCAGACAATAGAGGATCTGCTCGGTGCCAACACCTTCCACAACATCAATACTTACGTCATCTCTGACAAGTATACTGCCGATTCTGACCAGGCACAGTACGACCTCAACAACCGCAATGCTGTTGTGGGCGAGGGCGACCGCTTCGGCTTTGACTATCGCCTGATCGTCAACAAGGCTAAGGTATGGACATCATACTCACAGAATTTCGGACCGCTCAACTACACCATCGCCGCAAAGCTCGGCTATACGTCTATGCAGCGCGACGGTAAGATGCGCAACGGTCTGGCTCCGAAAAATTCGTACGGCAAGAGCCACCACGCACAGTTCCTTGACGGTGGCGTGAAGTTTGCTTCCACCATCTCTCTCGGTCGCGGCAATACGCTCTCGTTGGGTGCTGCTTACGAGTATCGTGCACCGGAGGCTTCCAAGTCTTTCGTGGCTCCTGAGGTCAACAACGACTTCGTTTCTGGTCTTAAGAACGAGCGCGTGTTCAGCTCTGAGCTGGGTTATCAGTTCGACAATTCTTGGTTGCACTTCAACATCAGCGGCTATTACTCACGCCTTACCAACGTGACCGACTGGCAGAACTTCTATAACGACGACGTAAACTCATTCACATACGTATCGCTCACGGACATGAACAAGGAGTATTACGGTGTTGAGGCTGGATTTAAGTTCAAGGTTACGAGCTTCTTCGACGTGAAGCTTCTCGGAACCATCAGCGACGCCAAGATCATCAACAACTCGAAGCTCTGCTATATGAAGTCAGTAGACTCGCAGTTGCTCGGCAGCGATCAGACCGGCAACAACTACGACGAGGTGTATAACAAAGGCATGCGTGACGCCGGCACACCGCTCACAGCGGCAAGTCTCGGACTCAGTTATCATCAGGGCGGATGGTTTATCGACCTCAACGGCAACTACTATGACCGTATCTATCTGAGCTACTCGCCCAGCTACCGCTTCAAGTCGGCTGTCGAGGCACGCAACAAGGTGATGTCGCAGTATGGCGAACCCACCATCAACGACGTTACCGGCGAGATTCTTCCCAGCGCTCTCAAGCAGGCTAAGGGCAAGGGCGGATTCATGCTCGACGCATCCATCGGCAGAAGCATCTATCTGAAGCACGGATCGCTCTCCATCAACCTCATGGTCACCAACGTACTCAACAACCGCAATATCGTAACAGGCGGCTTCGAGCAGAGCCGAAGCGACTATAGCGGAGCCAGCGTTGACAATCCTGAGCAGAGCAGCGTGAAGAAGCGTGCCTATTCGTTCGCAAAGAATCCGTACAAGTTCTATGCTTACGGCACGAACGGCATGCTCAACATAACGTATAAATTCTAAACCCACACTTCAAGAAAATGAAAAGTATTAAATATCTGAAACTTGTCATCATGGCGCTCGTCATCTCTTTCGGCGCGGCATCATGTATGAACGAAGACTGGAGCGACCCGACTGGCGAGACTTCTCCTTTCGGCAACAGCCAGTTGCAGGAGACCAACGTCGTTTCCATTAAGTCGCTCATTGACGAGTATGGAGCAAAGCAGAAAGACAAGGTGAACGACACGGTGCGCATCGCTGACGGCGTGCAGATAAAGGGCGTCGTGACCGGCAATGATATGGAGGGCAACCTCTATAATCAGGTTACCATCGACGACGGCACGGCAGGTATGATCATCTGTGTGGCTCAGGGTGGTATGTTCGGACAGCTTGCCATTGGTCAGGAGATTCTCGTTAACGTAGGCGGACTCTATTACGGCACGTATCGCACACAGCCGCAGATTGGCACTCCCTACACCAACTTCGAGAAGAACCAGACTTATCCGAGCCGTATGAACCGCAACGAATGGCAGTCGCGCTTCAAGGTGATAGGTAAGGCAGACCCCTCGAAGGTCACTCCCATCGTCGTGGAGAATGCTTCCGACCTCAATGTTGAGGCCAATGCCTACGCTCTTGCTGGTCGTCTTGTTACTCTGAAGAACGTGGAATTCAACGAGCCGGGCAAGACATTCGCTCCCGAATCGGAGGGTTACACCACCGGTTACGGCGTTACACGCTACTTCAAGGGATTCACCGGACAGAAGAAGCAGATAGGTGTGCGCACAAGTTGCTACGCCGACTTCGCCGCTGAGAAGGTGCCTTCAGGCAAGGTGAACGTCACCGGCATCCTCACTTGCTACAAGACCAGCCTTACAAGCAGCTACGGCAATACCGTACAGTTGGTGCTTCGCAGCAGCAAGGACATCGAGGCAGTGAAGTAACAGAGCCTATACATTATATAATATATAAGACAAACAAAAAGATAATCCCCAAATAAACATTAAAGACAATATGAAAAAGATTCTTTATACAATGCTTGTCGCTCTTATGACAGCATTCACTTTCACAAGCTGCGAGGACGTTCCCGCTCCTTATGACATCCCCAACGGCGGCAACGGCGGCGAGACCACTACTGAGGTGGCTGAGGGTAACGGAACCGTTGACTCTCCCTACAATCCTTTAGCAGTCGTGCAGTACATCAAGTCTCTTGAGGCTGGCGTAAACTCTTCTGACTATGTATACATCAAGGGTATCGTTTCTTCCACAAAGGAGATTTCGGCTCAGTTCGGCAACGCCTCATTCTATATCTCTGCTGACGGCACTACCACCGGCACACAGTTCTACGTTTACCGTGTGAAGGGTCTTGGCAACAAGAACATCGCTTCGGACGACGAGGTTAAGGTGGGCGACGAGGTCATCATCTGCGCAAAGGTGGTGAACTACGGTGGCAACACTCCTGAGACAGTACAGGGCGAGGGCTACATCTATGCTCTCAATGGCAAGACAGAGGGTGGCACCACTCCTTCTACTGGTCAGGCTACTGGCGACGGATCAAAGGAGAATCCGTTCAACAGCGTGGCAGCCAACCAGATGGCAAGCAAGCTTGCTTCTGGCGCAAAGACAGACAAGCAGTATTACATCAAGGGTAAGGTGGTTTCTGTAAAGGAGGCTTTCAGCGCACAGTTCGGCAACGCTTCTTTCTATATCTCTGACGACGGCAAGGAAGACAACAAGTTCTACGTATTCCGCACTCTCTATCTCAACAACGAGAAGTGGACAGAGGGTAAGACCAATGTGGCTGTAGGCGACGAAGTTGTGGTTTGCGGTTCGCTCATCAACTATATGGGCAACACTCCTGAGACCGTTCAGGGCGAGACTTACCTCGTAAGCCTTAAGAGCAACGGCGGTGGCACAGAGACTCCTGACACACCGGGTGATGATATCAAGGGTGACTTCGAATATGTTGTAGCTAACTGCGGTCTTGAAAACGCTACAAAGCTTTCGACCCTGACTCTTACAGATGGTCTTACACTCACATTTGACGGTGGAGGCAACAATAGCGTTCCCAGCTTCTACACCACAGGTAATGCCATCCGTATCTATCCGAAGAACACCATCAAGTTTGAATCTGCAAAGAGCATCGAGTCGCTGGTATTTGTTTGCGACGAGTATAACGGCGCACTCTACAATGCCTCTGGCGATATTTCAAGCACTTCAGGAAAGACTACAATTAGCGGATCAAACCTTGTCATTTCTGGTATCAACAGCAAGGAGTTTACGCTCACCAATACCAGCACTGTGACAGGTGCGCCGTCACAGCTCCGTTTCACCAAGGTGATTGTGACTTACAAAAAGTAATAATATATCATATTTCGCTTTTTACCTATAAATTTTTGGCGGTATGCTAAAAAAGTCGTACCTTTGCAGCCGCTGAAAGTTATAAAGCGACATTATCAATTTAATAATATAACAATTTAATCAAAATGAAGAAGGGAATTCATCCAGAAAACTATCGCCCCGTCGTATTCAAGGATATGTCCAACGGCGATATGTTCCTTACAAAGTCTACATGCAAGACATCAGAGACAGTAGAGTTTGAAGGCGAAACTTACCCAGTAGTTAAAGTCGAAATCTCAAGCACCTCTCACCCGTTCTACACTGGTAAGAGCAAGCTCGTCGATACCGCTGGTCGCGTAGACAAGTTCATGAGCCGTTACGCAAAGGTTCGCAAGTAAGGAAATAGGAAATAGAATAAACATATATTTCTATAGAATAGGCGAAAGCCTGTTTCTTTGACTATGCACATCGAAAGTGTGTTCTAAGCGTAGTTGCATATACGTTTGGAACACACTTTCTTTTTTTTCATACCTATAGTTCTTTCTCAATTACAATCCATTAATATAATTCCAATCCATTTGATTATAATGAATCTTTATCCAAAACAACTGTTCAGGCTCCTTACCCTCTCCGTTGTGGCGTGCTTCACGATGGTTCTTGTGGGCTGTGGTGACGATGATGCTCAGTATATCGGCAACGACAACTCTTCGTCTTCCGAAAATAAGAATGCCAATACCGTAACGTCAGAACGCGCTGTAAGGCGTCTTGAGTTTCCGGCTCTGAAGAAGACGGGCAAGCAGAAGCTCATCGTGCATCGCCTTTCCAATACGTCGTACGATTCGGATGCCATCAACTTTGCCACCGAATGGGACTGTGACAAGAAGTCGCAGCGCTGGTCGTGCTACCAGCTCCACAAGGGATTCAAGGGCAATTACTCGCGTGTGGCTGACTTCACCTTCGATCCGGCGTTGTCGCCTTCAGAGTATTGGTCGGAGTTCAGATATTTCCCAGGCTACGACCGTGGCCATATCTGTCCGAGCGCAGACCGCACTTTCTCACACGAAGCCAATGAGCAGACCTTCTATATGTCGAACATGCAGCCGCAATATCATGAGTTTAACGGATATCAGGATGGAACGTCCAACCGTGGACTGTGGGTAAGAATGGAGAGCCAACTCCAGAAATGGGCTAAGAATCTCTCTTATACTGACACCATCTTCGTGTGCAAGGGAGGAACCATCGATGACGAGAAGAACATCATCACCCGCATCAACGGCAAGATGATCGTACCCAAATATTTCTTCATGGCCATCCTTCGCAAGAGTCAGTTCGGCTATGCCGCCGTAGGATTCTGGAGCAACCAGACCAAGGCATGGCGCACCGAAGAGACTCTTCTCTCTCATTGCATGTCCATAGAGAAGCTGGAACAGCTCACCGGCATTGACTTCTTCTGCAACCTTCCCGACGACATCGAGAAGCAGGTGGAGAAGACATTTAATGCTTCGAGCTGGGCTGACTTGAAATAAACATTCCTACGAATGTCAGCAAGCCGTTTATCATCAGCAGTTCGTAGCCGAACTTATAGCCCAACCATTCCTTTGATGCCGTGTCGAGAGCGAAGCAGAGGAGGGGAGAGGCAATGGCTATGTAAGGCACGATGCGGTCGTTAGTGGCGCGTCGTGTCAGCAGACCGTAGGCGAAGAGACCTAACAGCGGACCGTAAGTGTAGGAGCACATCACGTATATGGCGTCAATGACGCTCGTGCTGTTCAGCACCTTGAAGATAAGGATGAACAGCACGAAGACGACAGCCATGCCGATGTGCACCTTCCTGCGCAGACGCTCGTCCTTCGGTCGCTCGCATACGTCCACACAGAAGCTGGTGGTAAGGGCTGTAAGGGCAGAGTCGGCACTTGAGAACGACGCTGCCACAATGCCTATCGTGAACAACACCGTCACCACCGTACCCAGACTTCCCGTAGCCGCGAACATCGGCAGAAGCTCGTCGCCGCTTGCGGGCAGCGCCACTCCCTCTTTCCCGGCAAGCATCATAAGCAGCACGCCGAGCGCCATAAACAGCAGATTGGCAGGCACGAAAGCGAAGCCATACGTGCATACGTCCTTCTGAGCCTCACGCAGCGACTTGCACGTAAGGTTCTTCTGCATCATGTCCTGGTCCAGACCGGTCATCACTATGGCGATGAACGCACCGCTGAGTATCTGCTTCCAGAAGTTCTGCGTAGACACCCAGTCGTCCATGACGAACATGCGGCTGTGACTGTCTGCGGCAATGGCACGCAATGCCTCAGGCACGCTGAGCCCCAGTTGCGTTATCACATTATAGGTTATAAGGATGAGCGCAGCAAACATACACGTGGTCTGGAACGAGTCAGTCCACACCAATGTCTTTATGCCACCGCGTCTTGTGTAAAGCCATATCAGCAGCGTCATTCCCACTACGGTGGCAGGGAATGGAATGCCGGCTTCGTCCATTACGAAGCTCTGCAGTATTATGCACACCACATAGAACCTCACCGCCGCTCCCGTCATCTTCGATATAAGGAAAAACCACGCTCCCGTCTTGTAGGAGCGCATGCCTAACCGTTCTTTCAGGTATGAATAGATGGTGGTCAGATTCAGCTTGTAATAGACGGGCAGCAGCACGAAAGCTATGGTGAAGTAGCCGAGAATAAATCCGATGCACGTCTGGATGTAGGTCATGTCCGTGCGCATCACCATGCCCGGAACGCTGACAAAGGTGATGCCCGATATGGAAGCGCCCACCATTCCGAACGCCACCATATACCATGGCGAGCGGCGGTTGGCACGGAAGAACGTCTCGTTGTCAGCGCCGCGGCTTGCCGTAAGGCGGCTGAACAACATGAGTGCCGCGAAGTAGACGGCGACAGTAAGGAGTATAATCATTGCTTATTTGTTTTTTAATATATATTAATTGGAGTTGCAAAATTAGCTATTTATGTTTATTTGGGCTAACTTTGCAATATTAAATGTGGCTGAATCTTTCAGCTTCTATATATATTAATGATATGGTAATGAATATGAAAAGACAGAATCATACCTTTGTGAAGACCAAAAAGATATTGCGTATGAGCTTTAGAGTCTTCATGGGGCTATTGTTGTTTGTGGGTCTGGTGAGCGGTAAGCCGGCTGACAGACCTCTGATGTTGAAGGGCGTTGTCGTGGATGAGGAAGGCAAAGGCATCGCCGGAGTAGTGGTAAACAACGGACGTGAGTTCTGTAAGACGGACCGACGCGGCGCATGGCAGCTTTCCACCGACACCACGGTCAGCAAGTTTGTCTCCATCTCCACGCCGCGTGAGTATCGTCTGCCTGAGAAGGACGGCATAGCTTCGGGCTATTACATCCCCGTCGGTGAGGCTGTAGCCAATCGGAACACCAACACTTTCCGCCTCCAGCGACGCGACTCCGTGTCTGACCGTTTCCATTACATAGCCATCAGCGACCCGCAGATTCTCAATGCCCACGACATGAAACGCTGGCGCAACGAGACCATGCCTTCCATTCTCCGCACTGCCTTGCAGCTGCGCAAGACGGGCGACGTGGTGGGAATGACGCTCGGCGACGTAGTGTTTGACAATATGAACATCTATCCGCAGTACGTGGAAAGCATCAAGAACCACCGCATGACTTTCTTCCAGTGCATCGGCAATCATGACTTCGAGAAGGCTTATGCCGACCTTCACAATTCGTCAGTCGGTGCCGAGCGTTACGCTGAGCAGATGTTCGGACGCTATTTCGGTCCGGTCAACTATTCGTTTAACATAGGCAACGCCCACGTAGTAACCATCAAGAGCATCAATTATCGCGGAGGTTGCCATTACGAGGAGGAGATAACAGAGGAAGACCTGCGCTGGCTGGAGCGCGACCTTAGCTACGTGCCGAAGGACCGCCTCGTCATCCTTAACATGCACGCGCCGGGATGGAACGCCATGGAACCCATCGACAACATCCTTAACGCCAAGCGTCTGGAGGAAATACTCGCCCCCTACGATGCCCATGTCTTCGCCGGACACACCCACTTCTTCGAGAACGTGGAGGTGTCGCCGCGTCTTTATCAGCACAACATAGGTTCGGCTTGCGGAGCATGGTGGACGTCAAACATCTGCCGTGACGGTTCGCCGAACGGATATATGGTGGTGACAGTGGACGGCAAGAAACTTCGTTGGAAGTATCGCTCCGCCAACAGCAAGTCGGATGTTCAGATGCGTGTGTATAAGCCGGGAGAGTTCCGCACGCAGAAAGACTTTATCGTAGCCAACGTATGGGAGTGGGATCCTCACTGCCGTGTGGTATGGTATGAGGACGGAAAGTATAAGGGACTGATGCAGCGCTTTGTAGACAATGATGAGGCTTTCCTCAGGACAAAGCCAAGAAAGCACCAGCTCGCCAAGACCGGCCACCTCTTCCGCGCCCGTCCATCATCAAAGAAATATCGTTACATAAAGGTGATATTCATAAATCGCTTCGGCGAGACATTCACATGGAAATGGGAGAACCGTAACAATCGACCGTTCCTCCTGGACAAGTAAAACAAGTAGAGAGTTGAGACAACTCTCAACTCTCTACTTTTTACAACTTTCAACTTTTATATTCAGTTCCTAACTCGTAATTTTAAAGAAGCTTCGCTCTTCACCCTCTTCTGTTCCTTAGCCGAACCGAACGAGCGAGTGCTTGTTGTCGTGCTGTTGTTCTTGTTTGGAGCGAGAGCCTTTGTCACGCGCTCACAGTCGAAGAATACGTATTCGTCGTTGTTTACACCCTCCATCACGCCGCTGAAGTCGTTGATGCTAAGTGAGAAGCCTGAAGTCTGGCTGTTGCCGCGAGAGTCGAGCACATAGCGCATGCCGCTGGCGTATTCCACGTAGATGTTGTACGTCCTTGGGTCGATATACCACTTAAACTGCAGAGTCTGCGAGTCGTAGAGTACGTTGCCGTCATCGTCGCGCAGCGGCTTGCCGTACTTGTCAGTCTTTGGAACATAGTCCGTCTCGAAGCCGTTGCCGTTGTTCGAGTTGGCTGTATACTGTATGAAGCTGAAGTCCACGTACATATTGGCTTGATAGCGGTTGCCGTCCTCGCCCGTATATTCGTTTGTCAGCTCACCCGTCCACGAGCCGTTCAGCATCTGCGCCATAGCTACGAGGTCGTCAGAACCGTTGTCGTAAGGACGGTCATACCACTCGTCCGGGTCGTCATACCACCAGTCGTCGTAATACGGGTCGTCACAACTTGTCATTGCCAGAGGTGCCAGCACCATCACAGCGAGTGTAAGGAAATAGTAAATGCGTTTCATAATATTCTGTATTTTTTATTTTTCACTTATTCTTGTTCTTTACTTTCACGTTGCAAATTTATCAAAACATAACATAATAAACAATATTTTTTCCATATTACAGAGTAGGGATTTCCCTATTTCGGAATTTAAACGAACAAAAAACGTAAGTTTATATTGACGTCAGATTCTTGTTTCTCAATATTTTTGCCTAATTTTGTATCTCATTATATAAGGTAAAAAGAAAACCGAACAACAAAAAACATAGAAAAGGAGAAAAATGAGAACTGTATACGATTTCTCTGTAAAAGACAGAAAAGGGAAGAATGTGTCCCTGAAGGAGTATGCCAACGAGGTGCTGCTCATTGTCAACACAGCCACAAAGTGCGGATTCACACCACAGTATGAAGAGCTGGAGAAGCTCTACGAGAAATACCATGCACAGGGATTTGAGGTGCTCGACTTTCCGTGCAATCAGTTCGGAGCGCAGGCTCCCGGCACGGACGAGTCAATCCACCAGTTCTGCAAGCTGAACTACGGTACGGAGTTTCCGCGCTTCAAGAAGCTGAAGGTGAACGGTGCCGATGCCGAACCGCTCTATGTCTTCCTCAAGGAGCAGAAGACATTCGCAGGATTCAATCCCGAACACGAACTCACACCCGTGCTCGAAGAGATTCTCTCAAAGGAGACACCTGACTATAAGGAGACAAGCGACATAAAGTGGAACTTCACAAAGTTCCTCATCAACAAGCGCGGTCAGGTAATCGCACGCTTCGAACCGACTGAGAGCATCAGCAACATAGCAAAGCAAATAGAAGAACTACTATAAAAAACCAGACCAACAATGGAAAACAGAGAACACGTACGCTGCCTTATAGTCGGTAGCGGTCCTGCTGGCTACACGGCAGCCATCTATGCAGGAAGAGCAAACCTCAGTCCCGTGGAGTACTGCGGCATTCAGACTGGCGGACAGCTTACACAGACAACTATCGTTGAGAACTTCCCGGGCTATCCCGAAGGCGTAGAGGGCAATCAGATGATGGCCGACCTCCGCAAGCAGGCAGAGCGCTTCGGCGTGGACATGCGTGAGGGAAGCATCGCAAAGGCAGATTTCTCAAAGAAACCTTACGTACTTACCACCGATACGGGTGTGGAGATTGAGGCAGACACCGTGATTATAGCAACAGGTGCCAGCGCCAAGTATCTCGGACTTGACGACGAAAAGAAATACAACGGACAGGGAGTAAGCGCATGTGCAACGTGTGACGGCTTCTTCTATCGCAAGCGCACAGTGGCTGTGGTAGGTGGCGGCGACACAGCATGTGAGGAGGCTCTCTATCTCGCTGGCCTTTGCAAGAAGGTATACATGATTGTGCGCAAGCCGTATCTCCGTGCTTCAGACGTTATGAAGAAGCGCGTGGAGGACAACGAGAAGATTGAGATTCTCTATGAGCACAATACCGAGGGTCTCTTCGGTGAGGACGGCGTAGAAGGTGCTCACGTCGTTAAGCGCAAGGGTGAGGCTGACGAGGAACATTACGACATCGCCATCGACGGCTTCTTCCTCGCCATCGGTCACAAACCCAACACAGACGTATTCCGTCCTGCCGTTGAGTGTGACGAGACTGGCTACATCAAGACTCAGGACGGTTCGCCCCGCACCAACGTTGACGGCGTATTCGCTGCCGGTGACTGCGCCGATCCCACATACCGCCAGGCCATCGTAGCCGCAGGTTCTGGATGTAAGGCAGCCCTTGAGGCAGAGCGCTGGCTCGCAGAGCACAACCTGTAAGATACACATAATCAGCATAAATAAGAAAAAAGACAGCTCGAAGGAGAACAATCCCCTTCCAGCTGTCTTTTTTGTTTGCTTGCTTTCAGAAAAAACTATTGTTTTATTTTGCCAATATCTTCAAATAGGCTACCTTTGTGGTATTAGTAACCTAATACTTGATATATGAGGAAAATATTATTCTTTCTTCTTTCCATGCTTCTCGGCACCACTGTGCAAGCAATGGCAGCGACAGCACCAGACAGCGTGTTTGTTGTGAAAGACGGACGCATCGTTTCCGCCTACGAAATAGGTAAAGATGTAGACAACATCACGTTCCTTCACAAGACCGTGCTTACGGGCAATTGTGTCCGCATAGGTGACGAAACCGTAGAGATGAAGTCGGCGGTGGTCACTTACAAAGGATCGTATGCCTACGTTTATCTGTCTCCGACAGAAGGGCTCACCACTGTGGAGCAGATCACTGAAGGCAGTTACCTTCAGGTGGCGGTTACCACCGGATTGCTCGGAAAGAATGTCCATCTGAGTAAGTTTGCCGATGATTACACAGACAATGATTTCCTTCAGGTCATGTATCTCGACATGGATAAGTTTAAGAATAATGAAAATTATGAGCCGGTGATGTTCTCCACGGATGACTGGTCTGACTATTTTGCTGACGGAACGGCTAACATATCCATGGAGGACGGACAGCTGTCTGTCAATTTCGACTGCCTCCCGATAGACGGAGGACAGGCTTTCTTAGGACAGTATAAGGGCGCTTTCACGGAGATTGCCCAGAGCCCGTACCACTTCACCGTCGACGGAAAGCGCATGGAGATGCGTGCTGCGTTCGCCGAGAAGGTGGCTGACGGCACAGCGTTCTATCTTACACCGGGCAACATCGACCGCGCCAACGACCTGGAGAACTGCTATTATTACGCCCGCCTGTTCGTGCCGGAAAGCAATATGGACGGCAGCAAGATAGACATCAACGGACAGAAGGAATACGAATTGACCTTCGTCGACAATGCCACAGACGTAAACAATCCGCAGACCATCAGCATTTCCAACGGAATTACAGGTAACGCCACGGGCTACGTGTCGGTGCTCAAGAACGCCGACGGCACGTATGACATTACCATTGAGGTGGACGGCATGGGCAAGACTGCCGACCGCCAGCTGCAGGTACGCTATAATGGCGAGCCCGCTCCTTACGACCTCAGCGTGCCGAACGAGTTCTCCGTAGCTGGAGCTGAACCAGTCACTCTGAAGGGTGCTGCCATGAAGCACATCGACGGCTTATACACCATTTATCTTTCTACGAAGACAGGTGCCTTGATGGCTGCAGATGCTTCCTCAGCCGACATCATTGTCACAGTGCCTGATGGATTCGTTAATGACGATATGGTTCACGGATTCTCCGGAGATGAAGAGAATGCGAAGATATCCGTCACGTATGAAGGCACGAAGTACTGCCAGAGCACAACGTCAGGCACAGCAGCCGTAGCACTTGGCGGCAATGCCAAGCTGACTGTTGATGGCGGTAAGATAAACCTCGACTTCACTGTCTTCAGTGCAAAGAAATATAGCGGTAGCATTAAGGGCCACTTCGAGGGCAATGCCGCACAACTCTAAACATATATTATATATAGGAGAACCATACGATGAAGATATCATTATTTTCTATATTGACACTTGCTGCCGCATCGTTCGCAATGCCGTCAATGGCGCAGCAGACCGTTTATCTCAACAAGGGAGAACAGAAAGTGGAAACCGTCGACCTCGGTCCGGACGACTATCTTTCCTTCGGACGCCCCGAGGGAGTAAGGGAGCAGGCGAAAGCAGAGATAACGGACGTGAAGACTACGAAAAACTCCATCAAGTATACCGTCACCACGAAGACGCAGGATCAGCCGTATTATCACATGGTGCTGAGCGAGGCGTTCATGAGCTTCTTCTTGATGCAGTATCAGGGCAAGGATCTCTCCACGATGACCGATGCCGAACTAAATGCCGCTTTCGTGACGCTCATGTCAGCCGGATACGGCGAGGGAGCCATCGGCACGAAGACCTACAACGTGCAGGACGGTGTGAAGAACGCATCGGGCGAGACGCAGTACGTAGGTGGCGGACTCGGCTATTATCTCGTGGTGTGCGACCTTGTAGAAAACGATGGCAAGTACAGTCTCGGCACACAGATGAGCTATCAGAAAATCACCACACCCGAACCGGGACAGAGTTCTGCTACGCTCGATGTGGAGTATAAGGGACTGGACGCTGACGGACACGCGCTCTTTTCCGTCATTCCTGGCAAGCAGATCAAGACGCTGCACATGGTTATAGGCACGTCGCGCAGTATTGACGAGTTCGTAAGTCTCTTCGGTTATGAGTGGCTTATGTTCACGCAAGGCTCCGACTTCACCGCTGATCAGTGGAACGAGCTGACCGACGAAGACAAGGGATGGAACGTAGAATGCGAGGACGACTATTCGTTTTACGTGCTCGGAGTGGACGCCAACGGCGACTGGGTGAAGGCTGAAGTGGAGAATGTCCACATCAAGCCGGTTGCCGCCAACGACTGTGCCGAGGTGGATCTAACCGATTATTCGTGCGTGGACGGCAGTCTTAATGTCACCTATAATGTGAAGACAAAGGCATCCAAGATTGACAAGGCGTCCATCCTCGTCATGAAGGAGAACGATTGGGACGACGCCCTCAACGAGATTGTGAAGAACAAGAACTATGAGAATCCTTACGAGGCATGGCCTGAAGAGGTGGCTGCAGCGGCAGAAGCAAAGGACGTAACGGCTGATATTACTGCCGACGGCAAGCTGACCTTCTCACGTTCTTTCACGGAGCAGGAGCGTGATTGGTATGTTGTGGTTCTTGGAGTGACCGACGCCAACGGCACAACCGTAACACGCACCGCATTCCACACCCACATCGAAAACGCCGAATGGTCCATCCTCTCGCGCACATATCCTAAAGAAGCCAAGGCACCCCTGAAGGGAAAGGTAAGGCTGATTAAATAGAAAGTCAATCTGAATAAATATAAAAAGCGAAAGCGTCATTATCGTTTATGATAGCGGCGCTTTCGCTTTATTATTATGCTTTTTGCGCGTTCATTCAGTATTCCCGCCACTATGATGATACCAAACTCTCAACTCCCAACCGTCAACTATCAACTTTCAACTATATATAATTAATGTGTTGCTGTTTACGAACACGCCTTTTAGTTGACTAATATCAATTTCAGTCCTAAAAACGCATGTTTTCTTAACTTTTTTGCCCGAAAGTTTTGGAGATATGGAAAAAAGCTATACCTTTGCATCCGCTTTCGAGAACGAACGATATCTCAAGCAAAACGAGATTGAGAAGAGTTCGAGAAAAGCGAATAAAGAAAGAGTTCTTTGAAAAGATTTACATAAGACAGATAAAGTAGTACAAGAAGCGAGAATGATGAAACACTCATTCTTGGGTAGAAGAAAAACGAACCGTCAAGTTTGTTTGACTTTAAACTCTAATTTGGAAGCTCGTTCTGAAACAGATACAAACAAGCAACGCTTACTTCGGTAAGGGTTGGTAAAAGATATTTTAC
>ENA-OZLX01000184-OZLX01000184.1-human-gut-metagenome-genome-assembly--contig:-NODE-184-length-18019-cov-23.429915_pt1 | contig 18019 bp, 12 predicted proteins | sample MGYA00244184_ERZ653803 | MGnify/ENA primary metagenome ERZ653803 (study PRJEB26926, sample SAMN06164781) | human gut metagenome | biome: ENVO:00009003; feature: ENVO:2100002; material: ENVO:00002003...
CTCGACATTGACCGTCATAATGCTCAATATGCACCGATTGACGTTGAAACATTCCTTTTATCACATGACCGCTTCCTTTGTATAGACGATGATGTTTATCACATAGGTGCATCCATAAAGGACTTGGGCAAAAAGTGGTTCGGATTCTCAAAGATGGAAATACTTACACCAGATGAATTGGTGGAAAGGATCAATAGAGAGTAATCAATACGCAATATTTTAAGAATATAAACATTAAAAAATACGATTTATTTATAGAAATTTAGGTATACATAGTATGAAACGGATAGTATTTTTATTTTCCATTGTTCTCATGCTTTGCTCATGCAAATCATTTGAAGACCACAGCAACGAAAAGGCAGTGGGTACTTACAAGAATGGGTATATCCTCAATCTAAACAAGGAGATTGTTGCGACATATAGAAATGGATATGTCTTTAGTGAAAAGGCGTTAGGAACTCCTAATGATTATGGTTTGGGGTTGGAACAAGACATATATACAACAGGAAAAATAGATACCCTAATGCTGAAATCAAAATATTTTGATTTCAAGCGTAAAGTGTTTGTATATTTGCCTCCTTTCTATCCTTATTTTGATGCAAATGACTTTGATGTGGTTTATACAACTGATGCACAAACAATGGAACAGTTTTTCATGACTTGTGCATGGCCTTTGTTTCAGAATAAGTATAAGTGGTTTATTGTTGTTGGTATATGCAGTCCACAGACAGAAACGTATAGTCGCCAAGATGATTTCTTGCCAAACGATAGCGCTACCATCAAGAGCTACGATGGACATGGAGGACATTCTGAGAAATTGATGGATTTTGTTAAGTATGAGTTGATACCTTATATCCGTAGTCATTATAGGACTACAGAACGAAGCTTAGGTGTTGGGCATTCTTTGGGGGCTTCTTTTATGATGCAATGTCTCATGAATGGTAATCCATTTACAGATTATTTTTTTCTTTCTCCAAATTTGACTTTTGGCAATGATAGGTTGATGCTTGCCTCGCAATTTTGCAATTATAAATTTGATGTAAACAAGCGATGCTATCTCTTTTTCAGCGATGCGGGAGAAGAAAGACTGTCTCATGGATGGAGAGCATGGAAACCTGCACGAGAAATGGTTTATCATTATCTTGACACCCAACAACTACCGAGCAACATTGTATGGAAAAGAAAATCATATTTGAATTATAACCATCTCACCTCATTCCCTATGGCTCTTCATGATGCCTATCAAGGGTATTTTGATTATATTGACTCTATCAAATCTTTGGCTCCAAACGATACGACTACGCTTTCAAAACAAGTATATCGTAAGCATATTGAGATTGTGGTAAAAGATGCCAAGCAAGAAGTTTATATCACAGGAAACCAAAAGTCCTTAGGTATGTGGAATCCAGGCTTGATTAAGCTAAAACATATTAATGACTCTATCCGCGCCATAGATATTGATTTGCATTTGCCAGCATTATTTAAGTTTACTCTTGGAAGTTGGAAATACGAAGCAGGCTTTGAAAATTCCTATTATGGAGATAATCTTGAAATAAATAATACTGAGCGGAAGAAATATCGTTATATATTGACTGAGTGGATGAACATAGAAGATGATGAAAATCAATAATTATTAGTTTACTTCACCTATAGAATTGGTAGAACGAATCAATAGAAAGTAATACATACGAAAATTTCAAGAAAAAGAACTTAATACATAAATATAAAGTAAGCAATGAAAAGGATTTGGATTTTTCTGATGGCGATGCTCTGCATCGTTTCTTTTACAGGTTGTGATAAGACAGACGAACCTAACGGACCAGATATTGACTATGACAATCTGTTCGATAGGACCTATACTATTAACAACGATGGATGCTGTGTGCTTGAAGATTGCGAGCCCACAAGAGCTACAGTTATTGAGGATGAGGTAAAGGGATATGGATGGAAAGTCATTGGCATATATGAAGTTCAGAATGACGGCAGGCTTTCACAGAAAGATTATCGCGAAACAGTTTGTGGTGGAGGATATGAAGATTACTGGTTTGAGTCAGACAGTCGGCTTGTCGGTTTCCACCATAGTGACATCCCAGGCAAATTCTATAATAAGACAACGTGGCGCTACGATGCTACAAAGGGTTTCATCATGCGTGGCACAGAAAGCGAAAGTTTGCAAAACCGCTATATGCAAGTGCTGGCTTTGACCACTCTCCAAGGAAAGAAATTCTATATGTACACCATGCAAAATATTGGTGTCAAATCCGACGAGCACGGTAATCAGAAACCTTTTTATTGCATGGTTGTCTATCAACGCATGACCGACAATGAACTTGCCAAAATGAAGAAAGCATACGATTATGATGCAAACTTTGATTTTACCGGTGCCGTTCCTGACGACTGCAAGTTCCGTGTAAGTGCAAGATACTACAATCCCGACGATTTTGAAGAAGGTACCAACGGAAGTGTCATCGTCGCTTTTGGAAATGTAGAATTCTCACTGACCGACCATCTCGGCACGGCAATGCTTCCAAACCCAGCATTAGAATATTTCGACTCCATCGTTTGGAGAGCCAACGACAGAATTGTTCCAGACAGATATGTCATACACCGCAACAATCAGAGCAAGGCGCAGACTGTCCTGACATGGACTACCCGTTTCTTCTATACGAACCCAAACCTGACCACATACTTTGAGGGTTACAAGAAAGGTCGCATCGTCTATACATACACGATGCACCACAACATCTACTTCGACAAATTCTTGTGCTTCGATTGGGGAAAGTTTTCGATGAGCAAGCCACGCGAGTTTACCGCAACGTGTTTGCTTGACAAAAGCCGGAGTTTCACCGTTTACGAACCAAGGACATACAACAATGATATGAACAAGGTGTATGCCGAACTGCGCTACAATTCCGAAGAAAAAGGCAAGGGCAACGATATTGCCATCCTGGAAAAGGAAATCAGTGAACTGACGGAACTTATGATTAACCATTATGGCAAGGGAACCGAAGTGGGTAAGCAGGTAGAGCATTACCGCACCTTATTCAAGGCTCTTCCTGAAAAAGCGCATATTATTACATATTGGGCAACTGCTGATACAAGAATTGCACTTGTTTTCAATCGCGACGATGTTGACTCCAAGAATGATTACTATTACGTTCATGCAGAACCAGTTCAACAATAACAAAGCAATCCATTCACAACTGGAGGTTTTATCCGCAAAATAGTTGATGGAACGAATCGCTATAGTATAGTGGTGAATTACATTATAGGATTTGGGTTAAAGCCCTGCCTACTGCAGCGATGTTATGTAGATGTAATATATACAAAAAAACTTCCGTAGAAACTGACTCCCTGGTTTGATTGTCAGTTTCTACGGAAGTTGTCCGTTTATTATAGTCTGTCTGTATTAGAGCAGAGCGTCGAACTTCTTTCTGAGGTCGCCTTCTGTGATGGCACCTACGTGCTTGTCAACGAGCTCACCACCCTTGAAGAAGAGGATTGTGGGGATGTTGCGGACGCGATACTCGATGGTTACGTCATCGTTAGCCTCTACGTCGCACTTGCCTACAACGATCTTGCCGTCGTACTCCTCAGCGAGCTTTGATACGATAGGAGCAATCATGCGGCAGGGACCGCACCATGTTGCCCAAAGGTCAACTACCAATGGCAGTTCGCCATTCTTGTACTGCTCGAGATTCTCTGTTGTAATCTGTACTTCCATTTTCTTGTAATTTTTAGTTTTGTTATGTTATTATAGACTCGATTATTACCAATATATATTATTTGTCATCAAATATTATGCCAAGCGTCGGCGCGTCAGTTGATGGCATACCTGACAGTCTCGTGTTCCTCCGTCTCGTTGTTGAGGTCGTCAAGGAAGTTGAGGAGCTTCTTGCTTGGGTCGATGGTGGTGTTATGGCTCAGCAGCGTGAGGTCCGTGTTGTGCTCAGAGTCGTGGATGTTGAAGTAGAGCGGCACGTTGCCGGGATTGCTCTTGAGCAGCACCTCCAGGTCGTTCATGCGCGAGTTGTGGAGCAGGGTGGAGTCGATGTAGATGGTGAACCTCTCTATGCGCTTGTCTTTCACGTCGTTCATGAATTCCACGCTCTTGATGACCAGCTCCAGGCTGTTCGGCGCGTTGGCGAATCGCTGACGCATGGTGGCTGTGATGTATACGATGTATTCCTCCTTCAGCATGTGCTGCCACTTTGTCCATTCGTCGCCGAAGAGCGCCAGCTCGCCCTGACCGTTGAAGTCCTCGATGGTGACGATGCCGAACGGCTTGTTGTTCTTCGTGAATCGTGACGTCACGGACGATACGATGCCTCCGAAGGTCAGCTCTGCCGTCTTTGCCAGTTCCTGCTTGTCCATGTCGCGTGTGAGCTGGTCGCAGCGCAGGTTGCACATCGAATTGAGCACCACGCTGTATTCGTCCAGCGGATGTGCGGAGAGGTAGATGCCCACGAGGTCGCGTTCCTTCTTCAGCAACTCTATGGTGCTCCACTGTTCTGCCTCAGGCGGCTTGGGTGTGGCTATCTCCACTCCTCCCATGTCGCCGAAGAGCGAGTTCTGCATCTGGTTTTGCTCCTGCTGATAGGTCTGTCCGTAGCGCAGCAGTATCTCGATGAACGTGCCTTTCGGAGTCTCGCCGAAGTAGCTCTCGCGACGTATTCCGAAGCTGTCAAGTCCTCCGCTCAGAGCGAGCGACTCGAGCGCCTTGCGGTTTACGGCAGAGAGATTCACGCGCTGCACGAAGTCGTAGATGTCCTTGTAAGGTCCGTTCTTCTCGCGTTCCTCGATGATGTTGATGGCAGCGGCGTCGCCCATGCCCTTTATTGCTGACAGTCCGAAGCGTATCTCGCCCTTCTTGTTGGCTGAGAACTTGCGCTGACTCTCATTGACGTCGGGTCCGAGGCAGGGTATGCCCATCGCCTGACATTCTGACATGAGCTTCGTGATCTTGGTGATGTCGCTGATGCATCGGCTCATGTTGCCCGCCATAAACTCGGCAGGATAGTGCGCCTTGAGGTAAGCCGTCTGGTATGCCACCCACGAATAGCACGTGGCGTGCGACTTGTTGAAGGCGTATGACGCGAATTTCTCCCAGTCTGCCCAGATCTTCTCCAGCACCTTCGGGTCGTGTCCGTTCTTCTTTCCGCCCTTGATAAACTTAGGTTTCATGGCGTCTACGATGGCTTTCTTCTTCTTACCCATCGCCTTACGCAGGGCGTCTGACTCGCCTCGGGTGAAGTTGGCGAGCTGTCGGGAGAGGAGCATCACCTGCTCCTGATATACTGTGATGCCGTACGTGTCCTTCAGATACTTCTCCATGCAGGGGATGTCATACGTTATCTCCTCCTTGCCGTTCTTACGTGCGATGAAGGAGGGGATGTAGTCCATAGGTCCCGGACGGTAGAGGGCGTTCATGGCGATGAGGTCTTCGAAGACGGTAGGCTTCAGCTCGCGCAGGTATTTCTGCATACCGGCAGACTCGAACTGGAACGTACCGATGGTCCGTCCTTCCTGATAGAGCTTGTATGTCAGCTCGTCGTCGATGGGTATCGTGTCGAGATTGAGCGTAAATCCGTGTGTGAGGCGTATGTTCTCCACCGTCTCCTTCATGATGGAGAGCGTGGAAAGTCCGAGGAAGTCCATCTTGATGAGGCCCGTCTCCTCGATGACGTGTCCGTCATACTGCGTGGCGAGGAGCTTGTGTCCGGGGTCCGACTTGTCCTCAGCCGTCGACACCGGCACCCAGTCGCTGATGGCGTCGCGGCAGATGATGGTGCCGCAGGCGTGGATGCCCGTTCCGCGGACGGTGCCCTCCAGCATCTTTGCGTACTTTATGGTGTTGGCAAGTCGCGGGTCGGCGCTTGCCTCCGCCTCCTGCAGCTCCGGCACTTCGCTGATGGCGTTGGGCAGATTCATCTTCTTGCCGTCCTTCAGCTTGTCGGGTATGGCCTTGCAAAGGCGGTTAGATACGTCGAGAGGCAGCTTCTCCACACGTGCCACGTCCTTGATGGAGTTCTTTGTGGCCATCGTGCCGTAGGTGATGATGTGTGCCACCTTGTCGTGTCCGTACTTGTCCTCCACCCATTCGAGCACCTTTCCGCGTCCGTCGTCGTCGAAGTCGGTGTCGATATCAGGGAGCGAGATACGGTCAGGATTGAGGAATCGCTCGAACAGAAGGTCGTATTTTATAGGGTCTATCTTGGTGATACCCAGGCAGTAAGCCACAACGGATCCGGCTGCCGAACCACGTCCCGGACCTACCATCACGCCCAGTTCGTCCTGAGCGGAATTGATGAAGTCCTGCACGATGAGGAAGTATCCCGGGAAACCCATGGTCTTCATGATGTGCAGCTCAAACTTGACGCGCTCCGACACCTCTTCGGGCAGCGGGTCGCCGTAGAGTCGCTTGGCTCCGTCGTAGGCAAGCTTTGCCAGATAGTCAGCCTCGAACTTAATTCGGTAAAGCTTGTCGATGCCTCCGAGCTTCTTAATCTTGCTCTCGGCTTCCTCCTGTGACATTATGTCATTGCCGTTTTCGTCCGTGGTGAACTCGCGGAAAAGCTCCTCCGGCGTGATGCGCTTGCGCGTGTCTTCCTCCGTGCCGAACTCTTTAGGGATTGGGAAGAAGGGCATGATGGGGGAGTGGTCGATGGAGTAGAACTCCACCTTGTCAAGAATCTCAAGCGTGTTGGAGAGAGCTTCGGGCACGTCGGCGAACACTTCGTTCATCTCCTCGCGCGTCTTAAACCATTCCTGCTTCGTATAGAGCATACGGTTGGGGTCGTCGAGGTCTTTTCCGGTGGCAAGGCAGAGCAGGTGGTCGTGGGCTTCGGCGTTGTCCTGATTGACAAAGTGGCAGTCGTTGGTGCAGACCAGCTTTATGCCGTATTCCTTAGCCAGCTCCATCAGCACCTTGTTGGCTTGCTGCTGCAGCGGGAAGGTCTCGCGGTTGGCGCGCTGATGCGGGTCGCGCACCTCGTGGCGCTGAAGCTCTAAGTAGTAGTCGTCGCCGAACAGATTCTTATACCATTCGATGGCTTCCCTTGCTCCGGCTATGTCGTTCTTCAGAATCTTCGCCGGCACCTCTCCGGCTATACATGCCGAGCAGACGATAAGGTCCTCATGATACTTCTCCAGGTCCTCGCGGTCAGTACGCGGACGCATGTAATAGCCGTCCACCCATGCGCGAGACACCAGCTTGATGAGGTTCTTGTATCCGTTGTAGTTCTTGGCGAGGACGATGAGGTGATAGCCTCCCATGTCGCCTTTCTCCTTCACACGGTCCGACTTCTTGCGGTGTGCCACGTACATCTCGCATCCGAAGATGGGCTTGAACGGCTCCTTGCCCTCCTTCTTCAGCTTACCGTTCACCTTGTTGCAGTAATTGAACAGCTCTTTCACGCCGAACATATTGCCATGATCGGTTATCGCCATACCGCGCATGCCGTTGGCAATGGCCTTGTCGACGAGCTTCTCAACGGGCGACTGGCCGTCGAGGAGAGAGTAGTACGTGTGGACGTGCAGATGTATGAAGTCTTCCATGTGTGGTGTGTGATTTTGTATAAATTGGAAATCAAAGTTAGCCCTTATTGCTGAGACAACCAAAAGAATAGTAGAAAAATTTGTCATTTCCGTAAAAAAAACTTACCTTTGCAAAGATAAAAAGGGCGCTTCTTGCTCATATGTTTTTCCGTATGCGCCGCATCCTTAACTATCGAAACCTCTATTTACTCACATCTATTATAAAAATAGCATCCTTATACATTCCCCGCTACTATGATAAAAAATATAAAGATAAAGAAACTTAAGAAGATACGACTTCATCGTGAAGGAACGGACACGCTCATCTATGGCTTCATTTTCATTGCCGCTGTGGCGCTGTTGCTGTGGCGTTTTGTGGACGTGAAGGCTCCTTTCTGGTGCTTCCTCGCCATAATGGGCACGGTGTATGGCATAGTGATAAACTTCTTCCGTTGCCCCATCCGTTACTTCCCGGAGGAGAACACTGAGAAAATAGTTGTGGCTCCGGCTGACGGACGCGTGGTGGTTATTGAGGAAGTGGAGGAGAATACGTACTTCCACGACCGCCGTATTATGGTGAGCATCTTTATGAGTCTGTTCAATGTACACGCCAACTGGTTCCCCGTTGACGGAAAGGTGAAGAAGGTGGAACATCACAACGGCAACTTCCATAAGGCTTGGCTTCCGAAGGCAAGCGAGGAAAATGAACACGCTGACGTGGTTATAACCACTCCCGAAGGAACGGACATCCTCTGCCGACAGATAGCCGGCGCCGTGGCTCGACGCATCGTCACCTACGCAAAGGAGGGAGAGGAATGCTACATCGACGAGCACCTTGGATTCATCAAGTTCGGCTCACGTGTGGACGTGTTCCTGCCGATCGGCACTGAGGTATGCGTAAAGATGGGACAGGCCACAACCGGCGACCAGACAATTATCGCAAAGCTTAGCTGACAACAGACTGACTTTTAATAAATTCAATACAACAAACTTCGAATTATGGCAAACATAATCACACGCATTATCCCCAACACCCTAACTTGTGGCAACCTCGTATCGGGCTGCATTGCTACAGTCTTTGCCCTCTCAGGCGACGCTCGGATGGCATTGTTGTGGATTATCGCAGGAGCCGTGTTTGACTTCTTCGACGGTATGAGCGCACGCCTTCTGAATGTCAGTTCGCCTATAGGCAAGGAGCTTGACTCGCTTGCCGATGACGTGACCTTCGGTGTGGCTCCGGCAGCCATCATCTTCCGTGAGCTTCAGACGCTGGAATGTCCTGACTTTCTTGCGCCCGTGGCAGAATACTTGCCCTATTTCGCTTTCGTTATGGCGGCTTTCTCTGCCTTGCGTCTTGCCAAGTTTAATCTTGACACACGCCAGACCACATCGTTCATCGGTCTGCCGACGCCTGCCAACGCCCTGTTCTGGGGCTCGTTGCTGGTATCGCGTGCCGACTGGTTCGAGTCGTCTCCGCTTATGGTGCCCGTGCTTCTGGTGATGATTTGCTTCAGCAGCTGGCTCTTGGTGGCTGAGATTCCGATGTTCGCTCTGAAGTTCAAGCATTGGGGATGGAAAGAAAACGAGTTGCGTTACACGTTTATCGTCTTCTCCGCTGTTATGATTTTTTTCTTCGGTATTATCCAAAGCTTCTGGATGATAGTGGCGTGGTACTTCATCGTTTCGTTGTGTTCGAACATGATGACAAAGAAAGCGCAAGCCTAACGTTTATTGCTCATGTGCTTTAACGTTATGGCATGGTATTTGATTTAAGATATTCGGAAGTATTAATCAAATCATTTGTATAATCAAAAACGAATATTATGTCGGTATTTGCACTACTAATAAAATATCTGTTCATCGTCTTCATTCTCGTCGCCTTCTTCGTAATAGGAGTGGTGGCGTATTTCCTCCATCGTGTACGTAATGCAGCACGACGCTTCGCCAACGGCGGAATGGGAGGCGGACGTTCTTCTGCCGCCAATAACGGTACGTACGGCTCGGCTTCTTCATCGTCCTCATCTACGTCTTCTTCTGCAAACAATACTGGCAGCAACGGTAATGCAGCAGGAAGCAGCAGACCGGTATCGGGCGATATCTACGATTCGCGTTCGCCTCGTGAGGCTAATCGCAAGATATTCGCAAAGGACGAAGGCGAATACGTTGACTTTGTGGAAGAATAAAGAATATATCAGAAATACATTTATATAAAACAAAAACGCCCTGCAAAGGTAAATCATAACCTTTGCAGGGCGTTTTCTATTTAGGAGTTGTGAGTTTCTCTACTCCAACACAACCTTTCTTGCCAGCAGACAGGCTCCGGTTATGCCGCCACGCTCGCGTAGCTTGGAGAGGCAGAGGCGTGTGTCCTTGTTGACAAGGTTGAGCGAATACTTTCTTACTGAAGTCAGAACGGACTGGAGGAGGAAGTCGCCTGTGCGTGCCATCACGCCACCGATTACCACGAGTTCGGGGTTGAAGATGTTGATGAGGTTGGCGACGGTCTCGCCAAGGTTGCGTCCTATCTTCTCAATGACGTCTATGCAGAGCGGGTCTTCATCGTTGATGGCGTCAATGATGTTGTCGAGCGTGAAGATGTCGCCTTCTTTCTTTGTGAGAATTGACGATTCGCCAGCCTCGATGCGCTGCTTCACGATGCGCTGAAGAGCGCTGCCCGATGCTTCCGTCTCCAGACAGCCCTTCTTGCCGCAATGGCAAAGGATGTCGTTGTTGAATACGTGCATGTGTCCTATCTCGCCGGCAAATCCCGAACGACCTCTGTAGAGTTCGCCATCGATGATGATGCCCAGTCCGAGTCCCCAGCTGTCGTTGATGAAGAGCACGTCCTTCTCGCCGCTCACCATTCCCTTCATATACTCTCCGTAAGCGAAGGCACGGGTGTCGTTCTCAATGCTTACGTTGATGTTTATCTTTTCCGAGAGAGTGTTGGTGAGAGGACTTTCGAGGAAATTGTATAACGTGTGCGAGTAGCCGCTCTCTGAGTTGACGCGTCCGGAGATGCAGAATGTGACGTTAAGAATCTTGTCGTGCTTCACTTCCGTCTTTTCGATGAAGTTCTTCACGAGCGTGCACAGTTCGTCAATGGACTCCATCGTGTTGTTAATCAGGCAAGGCACGTTGTCGTCCAGTTCTATTAGGTCGCCTCGGAAGTTCATAAGTCCGAGGTTAACGAAATTCTCCTTTATCTCCACGCCGACGAAGAATCCCGAGTCGGGGTTGAGTCCGTAGAGTATAGGTCTGCGTCCTTCTCCAGTTTCCTGCTTTCCGTATTCGTTTACGTAGCCCATGTTCTGCAACTCGCCCACTGCTTTGGTGATGGTCGGGATGCTGAGGTTTATTTCTTTCGCAAGTTCTTGGATGGTGGAATTACCGTTGGTTACGAAATATTTCAGGATTTTCTTTTTAAAGCAAACATTCTTCTTGTCGCCGTCAAGGTTAAAAGTGTTGAGCATAAGGTTTATTCTCCTATTATATATAAAGGTATTACCTGGGTTAGTTTGTTTTATGCAAAGTTACTGAAAATTGCTTTAAGTCACAAGTTTTAGCGTAAAAATATAGCGGCAAGGTATAGACTCACGTCTACCTTGCCGCTTCGATTGAAATAACAACACTAATATATAAAAGGTATGAAATGTGCTTTATTATAATAGCTGTTGCTTAAGATCTTTGGTTAGATCTTGCTGATGATGCCGAGCTTGGATGCCTCGAGGAACTTCACGATGCTGTTGATTTCCTTTCCTGGAGGCACCTGCTCCTTAATCTGGTTGATGGCATCAAAGACGCTTGTCTGTCCGTGGAACACCAGACGGTATGCGTTGGCGATGTGGCTGATGACCTTCTCAGTTGTTCCAGACGACTGGAGGAGAGTCTCGTTAACGCCAGCGTAGCGTACAGGGTTGTCGGTTGCGACGATAAACGGGGGCACGTCCTTCGAGATACGTACACCGCTGGTCACCATTGAAGCGCCGCCGATGCGAACGTTTGAGTTGATGATGACACCAGATGAGAAGATTGCAGCGCTGTGAATCTCGCAGTCGCCAGCCACCTTCGTACCGTAACCGAACGTCACGTAGTCGTCAATCTTTGCGTCGTGCGATATATGTACGCCCTCCATGAAGAAGTTGCGGTTGCCGATGCGTGTCTCGCCGTCCTTGAATGTGGCGCGGTTTACCACCACATTCTCACGGAATATGTTCTCGTCGCCGATGACGAGGCGTGTCTCGTCGCCCTTGTAGTTGAAGTCCTGCGGCTCCGCACCGAGCACGGTGTTCTGATACACCTTGTTGCCATGACCCATAACGGTGCCCTTCATGATGCTCACGTAGGGGAAGATGATGCAGTCATCGCCGATAACCACGTCGTCCTCTATGTATGCGAACGGGTAGATTGTGACATTCTTGCCAATCTTTGCGCCCGGGGCTATGTATGCTTTATCACTAATCATAATTAATCTATTTACAAGTTACGAGTTATAAAAACTCCTAATTCCTAAAATCTTCCTCCTCCCAAAGCATAGTAGAGGTTTACGACGGCTTGCATCTTGTAGAAGTCGTCTGCCACCTTAGAGAGTTCTGCGTTGAGGAGGCTCTGCTGAGCGGTGATAATCTCGAGGTATGTGGCTGAGCCGTCGTTGAACAACATCTTGTTGTACTCTACGTTCTTCTTCAGACTCTCCACCTGCTTGGCCTCCAGCTCGCTCTTCTCCTTGGAAGAGTTGTAGAGCACGAGGGCGTTGCTTACCTCAGATCCTGCTGAGAGCACGGCGTTCTGCCATGTATTGAAAGCCTGCTCCTGCTTAGACTTAGCCACCTTCAGACCAGCAACGAGCTGTCCGTGTGCGAAGATAGGCTGCACGAGTGAGCCAACAGCAGAGAGAAGCCACTTGCCAGGATTGGTTATGCCCATGCCACCGGAGTTGGTGAAGGCGCCCGTTCCTGAGATGGTGATGCTCGGATAGAAGCGTGAGCGTGCTGTGTTTACGTCGTAGAAGCACTGTGCGAGCGACATTTCAGCGTAGTGAACGTCGGGACGGTTAGCGAGAAGCTGGATGCCTACGCCCGTTGAGAACTCAGCGGGGAGCGACTGTCCCTCGAAGGTTCCGCGCTGGATGGTCTGTGCCTGCTGACCGAGAAGCAGCGAAAGCGAATTCTCTGTCTCGCGAATCTGACGCTTGAGGTCGGCTGCCTGAGCCTTCACGGAGTACATATTAGCCTCTGCGCTTTGCACGCTGGTCTCCTTCACACGACCCAGTTCCTTCTGAATCTTCATGATGTTCCATGTCTCTTCGGTCAGCTTGGTCATGTCCGTTACCACCTGCAGCTGCTTGTCAAGCATGAGCAGAGTGTAATACATGTTGGCGATGTTGGATATGATCTTGGTCTGCACCACCAGCTGATAGTCCTTCGTGGCGAGCAGAGCCATCTGTGCCGAACGCTTCACGTTGAGCAGATTGCCGAAGAGGTCAATGCTCCACGATGCTGTGATGGGCAGCTGATAGGTCTTGGTGGCCTTGTTGCCGTCCCATGAAGCGATGGTTCCCTGCGGTGTGAAGGTGAAGCCGGGCACGAATGCCAGCTTAGCCACCATGAGCTGGTCCTCCACCATCTTGACGTTGAGTGCGGCATTCAGCATGTTGGTGTTGTTGGCGATGCCCTTCTCGATGAGCGACTGCAGCTGCGGGTCGGTGAACACCTGACGCCAAGGCAGATTGCCGAAGCTTGCGGTGTCGGTGACGGCGAGCGTGTCAGTGTTGCTCACAACGTCGCGTACGAGTCCTTTGGTGTTTACCTCAGGACGCTCGTACTTGTTGTATATTCCGCAGCTGGTCATCAGAAGCGATGCCGATGCGAAAAGTATTATCTTGTTCAATTTCATTGTTTCGTCTTTTAATTTCTTAAGAGCTTACTTCGTATTCTTGTCAATCTGCTCGTTCAGTGCTCCAGCCACATACGGGTTGGTGTACTGGCGTACCTCGCTGTCCACGTCGGCATGGTCGTTCTCGAACTCGATAGGCTTGATCTTCTCCTGCAGAGTCTGGAAGATATAGAACAGGGCAGGCACAATCATAATCTGGCAGAGCATACCGATGAGCATACCGCCTACGGCTGCTGCACCAAGAGTCATGTTACCGTTGTAGCCTACACCCCAAGGCATGAGCAATGGGAGAAGACCGATAATCATAGCCAGTGAGGTCATAAGGATAGGACGCAGACGGGCTGACGCACCGAGCACTGCCGACCATGAGATGGCCATACCTGTCTGACGACGTTCGAGGGCGAACTGTACGATAAGGATGGCGTTCTTGGCAAGAAGACCCATAAGCATGATGAGCGCAATCTGCATGTAGATGTCGTTGTTCTTACCGAACATGTTGGTGAAGATAAACGCACCTGCAAGACCGAACGGGATGGAGAGGATTACTGACAGCGGCAGGATGTACGACTCGTACTGTGCCGACAGAATCAGGTAAACGAAGGTCAGACAGAGCACGAAGACGATGGCTGTAGAGTTGCTCGACTCCTGCTCAGTACGTGTCAGACCAGAGAACTCGTATGTGTATCCTGCGGGCAGAGATGTCTTTGCCACCTCGTCCATGGCCTTGATGGCATCACCCGTTGAGTAGCCCTCAGCAGCCGAAGCGTTCACGTTGATGGATGTGAAGAGGTTGAAACGGTCAATCTCCTGCGGACCGTATACGCGGCTCAGGTTTACGTACTCGTTGATAGGAGCCATCTCGCCTGCGCTTGTACGGACGTAGATGTTGTCCAGACTCTTCAGGTCGGCACGATTCTCAGGTGCTGACTGGATGTACACACGATAGAGCTTACCGTATGCGTTGAAGTTAGAAGCATACATACCTCCGTAATAGCCCTGCATGGTGGTGAGGACAGTAGAGGGGTCGATGCCGCTCTGCTTACACTTCGATACGTCCACATCAATCTTATACTGCGGATACTTGGTGTTGTATGAGGTCATGGCGTTCGAAATCTCCGGACGCTTGTTAAGCTCAGCGATGAAGTTCTGTGTTATATCAAAGAACTTGTTGACGTCGCCACCGGTGCGGTCCTGCATAGAGAAGGTCATACCGTTGGTGGCAGAGAAGCCCTGCACCATAGGCGGCTGGAAGGCAAGAATCTGCGCACCCTTGATGGCTGCGGTCTGCTTGTATATCATACCGAGCACCATGCCCGAACCGAGGTTGTGCACGCCGATATACTTCAGCGGGCCTTCCTCTTTCTGACGATCCTCGAAGCTCTTGAGCTTGATGATGAACGTACCCTGGTTAGAACCCTGACCTGCGATGAAGTTATAGCCAGTGATACGCATACGGCTGGCGATAGCGGGGTTGGTGGCAAGCATGCGGTCCACTTCGTCCATCACCTCATTGGTCTTCTTCATAGAAGTTCCCGGAGGTGTAGATACTGTACAGAATACGGTACCCGTATCCTCGTCAGGCACAAGACCGGTCTTTGTGGTGCTCATAAGCACGCCCATACCAACGATGGCGATGATTACTGTAACGATGGCGATGACGGGGCGCTCCACGATGCGACGCACACCCTTGGTATACTTCTCCTGAACCTTGCCATAAGCGGCGTTGAACGATGCGTGGAAACGGTCAATCATAGTCATCTTGCGCTCCTTGCCGTGCTCGTCCTTCGGCTTCAGCAAGATAGCACAAAGAGCCGGAGAGAGTGTCAAGGCGTTAAGAGCCGAGATGATAATAGAGATGGCCATGGTGATACCGAACTCACGATAGAAGGCACCTGACGTACCACCCATGAACGACACGGGGATGAACACCGATGCCATAACGAGGGTGATTGAGATGATGGCGCCCGAAATCTCGTTCATGGCGTCGATGGAAGCCAGCTTTGCCGACTTATATCCGAGGTCGAGCTTGGCGTGCACCGCCTCCACCACCACAATGGCATCGTCCACCACGATGGCGATGGCAAGCACGAGGGCGGCGAGTGTCAGCAAGTTGAGCGAGAAGCCGAACGCATAGAGGAAGAAGAACGTACCTACCAACGATACAGGCACTGCGATAAGCGGGATGAGCGTTGAGCGCCAGTCCTGAAGGAAGATGTAAACCACGATGAACACGAGGATGAACGCCTCGCAGAGAGTCTTGATAAGGTCCTCGATAGAAGCGAAGAGGAACTCCGTTACGTCCTGCATGATGTCGAAGTGGATTCCCGGCGGCATTGTTGCCTCCTGATCCTTGAGGAGCTTCTTGACGTTGGTGGCAATCTCAGTTGCGTTAGAGCCGGCAGTCTGTGTTACCATCATGGTAACAGAAGGTTTGCCGTTGTTCTTTGACTCTACTGTATACGAGAGGGCACCCATCTCTACGCGTGCCACGTCCTTTACGCGGATGGTCTGACCGTCCTGCGTTGACTTGATAATCATGTTGCCGAACTCCTCAGGAGTCTGCAGACGACCTCTATAGCGGAATGTATACTGATACTGGTTGTCCGACTGTTCGCCTACAGAACCCGGGGCAGCCTCGATGTTCTGCTGTGCAAGAACGCCAGTGAGGTCAGAAGGAATCAAGCCGTAGCTCTTCATCTTCACTGGGTCAATCCAGAGACGCATGGTGTAGTCCTTCTGCGAGAAGCACTGACACTCACCCACACCGTTCACACGCTTGATGGCGGGAACGACGTTGATGTTGGCATAGTTGGTGAGGAACTTGTCGTCGTAGCGGTCGTCGTCGGCTGTAAGACCGAAGAGGATAACCGTTGACGACTGACGCTTCATAACCGTCACACCAGCCTTTGTTACCTCAGCCGGCAGCAAGGCAGAAGCCTGCGACACACGGTTCTGAACGTTCACCTGACACATGTCAGGATCCATACCCTGCTTGAAGAAGACGGTGATGGAAGCCGAACCGTCGTTGGTGGCTGATGAGGTCATGTAGGTCATGCCCTCAACACCGTTGATCTGCTCCTCCAGCGGTGCAAGCACCGAGTTGAGCACGGTCTGTGAGTTGGCACCTGAGTAGGCAGCACGCACCATAACAGTAGGAGGTGCCATGTTAGGATACTGCTCGATAGGCAGCGACACCAGACCGAGTACACCCAGAATGACCACGAGGATGGAGATCACCGTGGAGAGCACCGGGCGTGTGATAAATCTATCTAATTTCATCTGTTTTCGTTTTATTACTACTTATCAATTCGTAACTACTGCATTCTTTTACTTACCGAATGCCTTCTTCAGCTTCTTGATGTCGCCCTGAGCTTCACCCAGCTGCTCTGTCTTCTTCAGCTTCTCAGCATACTGAGCCTCTGTGACGGGCTTGATTTCCATGCCGTCCTGCAGAGATGTTACGCCGTTGACAACGAAGCGGTCGCCCACTTTCAGACCAGAAGTGATGATATAGTTCTTGCCATCGTTCTGGGTGTTGAGGGTAACAGGAGTATACTTCACCTTGTTGTCCTTGCCTACGACGTATACGAAGTGCTTGTCCTGAACCTCCACTACAGCGTCCTGCGGCACGATAACAGCGTTTGAAGCTGTGTGAGGCACAACGATTGAGCCTGAAGCACCGGTCTTGAGCACGCGGTCAGGGTTGGGGAAGTCAGCACGCATTGACACTGTACCGGTGGTCGGGTCGATAACGCCACTTACAGTAGCCACCTTACCCGGGTGCTCGTAGATGGTTCCGTCAGCCAGCTGCAGCTTCACTGCCGGATAGCTGGCGATGGCAGCGTGTACGCCACCTGCTGTCTTGCTCATGTCGAGGAGGTCCTTCTCAGTCATTGAGAAGTACACCTGCATGGTAGAGTTGTTTGAAACGGTGGTGAGAGCCTGCTGTGAAGACGCGCTGACGAGAGCACCTACACGATAAGGCAGGTCGCCGATGACGCCGTTGGCAGGGCTTGTCACGAAGCAGAAGTTAAGGTTCTGCTTGGCAGAAATGTAAGCGGCCTCAGCCTGTGCCAGCTGTGCGGCAGCGCTTTCCATGGCGTTCTTTGATGACTGCAGCTCGTACGAACCGATAACATTGTTCTTGAAGAGCTTCTCAGAGTTTTTGTATGTAAGACGTGCAGTGTTGAGCTGAGCCTTTGCAGCGTTTACCGATGCCTTCGCCTGACGCACGGCGGCAGCGTAAGTGACGTTGTCGATGACGAAGAGGAGCTGACCAGCCTTTACCTGCTGACCTTCCTTAACGCAAAGCTTTGTGATGAAACCTGAAACTTTCGGACGAATCTCAACGTCCTGCACACCCTTGATGGTAGCGGGATAAGTGGTCTGGAGAGCAGCGTCCTGGCCCTGAACCGTACGTACGGCGTACTCGTTGTCGCCGAAGTTAGGCTTTCCGCCACTCTTTCCGCCTCCACAAGAGGCGAGTACTGCAGCAAAGGCTGCAACCAATAAAATCTTTGTTTTCTTCATACCTATTTTTTATTCTTTATTCTTTATTAATTTTGTCTGTTGTTATATATATATGCTG
>ENA-OZLX01000200-OZLX01000200.1-human-gut-metagenome-genome-assembly--contig:-NODE-200-length-17322-cov-4.700990_pt1 | contig 17322 bp, 8 predicted proteins | sample MGYA00244184_ERZ653803 | MGnify/ENA primary metagenome ERZ653803 (study PRJEB26926, sample SAMN06164781) | human gut metagenome | biome: ENVO:00009003; feature: ENVO:2100002; material: ENVO:00002003...
CCTAGAGTTCGTCGGCAGCGTCAGATGTGTATAAGAGACAGGAATGTTATTTTATAGAAATGTTTCATTTTCTTTATTTTTTAATAGGTAATGGTTTGAAACGTTCCCCGCCCTGCTCCGGTTGAGGCCGTAGGGCTGAGGGGAGTGTGTTTCTAAGTTTATTTACTTGCTTAACTCTACGACCGGACGTACTTTCCATCCGTTTTCCCGGAAGTAAGTGGAATTATCTGTACTGTGATTGGCAGAGTTTCCTGTCAGGTTCGGGTTGTTGTTCATCAACTGTTGTACGATAGGCAGGAACTCATGTCCCGGTCTGTAAGTATCGAAAGTACTCTTCAGTTCGGAGTCGCTTGCTATATCGCTGTACTTCACAGGATCCTTTACTCCATTTATGGAGCGGCGCACTGTGCCATGTTCTTTTAGTTGTTGCAGGCGTCCGCTGTCATAGAAGAATCCCCAGCGGATGAGGTCGAAGCCTCGTCCGAATTCGCATCCGAATTCCTTAGGACGTTCCACATTGGCTATCTGTTCAAAGAGCTTGTCGGCAGAATTGAAGTCTTCAAGTTCCAGGTCTGCCAGATTAGCGCGGTTACGCACTTCATTGATCCAGTCGATAGCCTGCTGTGTGGGACCGTTGACTTCGTTCTCGCACTCGGCAGCGCGTAGCAGTACATCGGAATAGCGCATCAGCCGTAGGTTGATGCCATCGTGCAAGCCCGTAACCACAGTGCTATACAATCCGGTACGAAGATTCGTGAATTTGGCAATCGGCAGACCTCCGAAAGTGTTGTTGGTCACGATATTATCAGTGGCTTTAAGTATACTTGTATAAGCCACGTTGCCATATTCGAAGTTTTCCCAATCGGTTTCATAAGTCCCAATGGTCCAATAGAGTCTGGGGTCGAGTTTTCCACCGGTGGTGCGCTCTTCTTTAAAAAGCTGGTAGAGCCAGGGCGAAGCCGAGATGTCGGCCCATCCGCCGTAGATACCCGGAGCGAAGTTGCTCTCGACGGCCGAGCCTTGTGTGGCATTGGGGCTTGTGTTTACCGGTGTCCATTCGTCGTCGGTGCCTTGTGCTCCATAGTCGAGGAACTGTACTTCGAAGAGGCTCTCTGCGTTGTTCTCGTATGCCGAACCTTCGCGGAAGTTATCTCCGTAGTTGTCCATCAGTTTATAAGTGCCATACTTTTTGGCGATGATATCTTTCAATACCGGAAGTGCTTCGCTGTATTTTTGACGCATCATGAGGGCGCGGGCATAATAGCCAGCCGCAGCACCGCAGGTGGCACGTCCGCCGCTCCATTCACTGCCTTCATCGCGGGAGGGAAGCAATCTCATTGCTTCCTGAAAGTCTTTCTCCACTTGGTCGAGCACTGCATCGTAGGTGCTGTTGGCGCCATAAAGTCCGTTCAACGAAGAGTAGGTGGCATAATCCGTAATGAGAGGCGGATTCTGATAATAGCCCACTAAGTTGTAGTAGGATAGAGCGCGAAGGAAAAGCGCCTGTCCTTTGATGCGTTTCATTTTTTCGGTAAGCTGGCTGTTATCTTCACCGCAACGTGAAATGGTGAAGTTGCACACATTGATGGTATAGTACCACTCACGCCAGGGCCACCATGTGATGTCCGAAGTGACTTCAGCATTAAGATCATCAAAAGGCAGATACCACACTTGTGAAGAGTTCCAGGCTTCATCGCCACGACACACATCGATGGTGTAGCCTACACGAGCATAAGAACCTTCCATGCGGATGTGGTTGTAGGCGGCAATCACACATTCCTCCAAGTCGTCAGCATTAAAGCCGAATGTACTTGAGGTTTGCTGGTTGGGATTCAACAGTTCCAATCTGTCGTTGCAGGAAGTCAGCACGCCAAATCCCAAAATGAGAGCAAGTGAATATTTATTTAGTTTCATAAGATCTGTTTTTAATTTAGGTACTAGAAAGGTAAAGATTAGAATGTAAAATGAACACCACACATGAAAGTACGTGCAGTAGGATAAGAACAGAAATTGTATCCCGGAGTGAAAGTTCCTCCTGCGTAATCCACATTGTAACCATGATAGCCGGTGAATGTGTGGAGATTCTGTGCCGATACGTAGAAACGTACATCGGATACATATTTACCGAACCACTTATCCGGGAAGTTGTAGCCCAATTCTACATTGGCTATTTTCCAGTAGGCTGCATTCTGAATCTTGCGTGAACTGAAGAGGTCGTTCCAACCCAAGCTGGCACTGTTGGTGACATAGGTGCGTGGCACGTTGGAAAGGTAAGTGCTGCCGTCTTCGCTAAAGCGGTTGGCTTCGAGCATACCCACTTCTTTGTTTCCCCAGCCATAGCAAGAGTTGAGTGAGTTGTAGATGTCGTCGCTAACGTGATAGTTCAGTGCGCCGAACGTTGCGATGCTCAGGTCAAAGCGTTTGTATTCAAAACGGGCATTAAGGCCGAAATTGATTTTTGGCATGCCGCTGCCCAATACCACTTGATCTTCGGAGTCTACTTTACCGTCATTGTTTACATCTTTATAGAGGCAGTCACCAATTTGGGCGCCTTCTTGTGTGGCGTGGTTGTCAAGATCTTCTTGCGTGCGGGCGATACCTTCATAAACCCAACCGTAGAACTGACCGATTTCTTGGCCTACTTTAGTGATGTAAGAACCTGAGATATAAGAATCGGTGCCGAAACCTAATGAGGTTACGCGGTTACGTAATGTGCTAAGGTTGGCCGATACTTCATATTTGAAGTCATGGTCGCGGTTACGGTAGGTAGCGGAGAACTCAAAACCGGAGTTGTTCATCGAAGCGGCATTCATCGTTACGGTGGTGTTGGACACTCCGGCTTGTTCCGGAACAGGAACAGCATACAGCAGGTCTTCACTGGTATTCTTGTACCACTCAGCTGTAAACTCCAAACGATTGCGGAACAAAGCAAGATCAATACCCACATTGTAGGTCTTCTTTTTCTCCCATGCAAGGTTATTGTCCACGAAAGTGGAAACGGCAGAACCGGTCACTACGTTACCGTTGAAATTGTAAGTCATATTATTGCGTGACATGACGGCCTGATACATGTATTCACCGATGTTCTCATTACCAAGCTCGCCATAGCTTGCACGAACTTTGAACATGTTCACGACGTCCGGATTGAAAGGGAAGAAGTTTTCTTTGTCAAAGCGCCAGCCCACAGAGACGGAAGGGAAAGTTCCCCAACGGATACTTCTGGTCAGGCGTGAGCTGCCATCCCGGCGTACTGTTGCCGATAATAAATATCTGTCATCGTAGTTGTAATTGATACGACCGATGTAGGACAAGATAGCATGCTTGTATTCGTAACTTTCGGAATACGTGTTGGCGGCATTCTGAAGTTGTAGGAAATAAGGTTCGGTGAAGTTGATTCCCCATCCGGTCAGCAGGTCGGTGTTTTCTTCTTCGTAAGTCTGACCTGCCACTACGTTGATGTGGTGTTTGCCTATCGTACCATCGTAAGTGAGCACATTCTCTATCAAGGCATCCGAATAAATACGGGAACCCTTGGTCAACCGTTCATTACTCTTGGACAGATAGACGCGGTTACTCTGCACCCATGCCGGAATCCAAGTGAAGTCCTTGCAGAAAGCTTTGCTGTAAGAGAGGTTTATTTTATAGTTGAGTTTGTGGTTTTTGCTGTTGAAGCCGAACATATTGAAGATGTCTACGTCTGCCGAGCCTGTTCCCACGAAACGGTCCACACGTGTGTTGCGTTGCAGCAGGTTGTTTACCAGTAATGGATTGGAAGCGGAGATATCACCATGTATGGTATCGTAGTATACGCCATAGCCGTAAGCATCATAATTGAAGTTGTTGGCAATTCCCACCAAATTGTCGAGCACCCATGTTGAAGAATCGTATGCTTTGATGGTGGGCTGCATCAGTAAGGTTCCGCGCAGAATGTTGGTTACGTCGCCATACAGGCCTTGAACGTATTCGGAAGCATTGGACAGGCCCATGTTGTCTTGGTCGGAGTGGGAGTAAACAAGGCTGGTCTGGAACTTTATGAACTTGGTGTCCATACTGTTGTTGACACGTGCGGTGTAACGTTCGTAGTTAGGACCGGCACCTTCGAGTGTTCCTTTTTGGTTGAAATAGTCTAATGCTATATTATAGGTGTTGTGAGCACCACCTCCGGAAAGGTTTACATTATGGTTTTGACGGATACCCGTTTTGAATACTTCGTCGAACCAGTTGGTATTGGTGTCATCTTGGAAATGGTATTTCCCGGTTTCGCTGTTGAGCTTGTATCCCGATGGTAGCGGAGTGTTGGAGTTTGCACAAGCCTGACCGATGTACTGGCTGTATTGGTCGGCATCCATTACATCATAGACTCCCTTAGGAATATAATCCATACCGAAATATCCATTGTAGTCCACTTTCAGCGGTTGATCTTTTTGTCCGCGTTTGGTGGTGATGATAATCACACCGTTGGCAGCACGTGAACCGTAGATGGCGGCAGCCGAAGCATCCTTCAATACCTGGATGGTTTCAATATCGTTGGAAGAGAAATCGCGGATGGAAGTTCCCATGGGAACGCCGTCGATGACATAGAGGGGAGAAGTACTGCCGAAAGATCCTACACCACGAATACGTACGGTAGGATCGGCACCCGGCTGTCCGTCGGAGGTGACTTGTACGCCGGAAACCTTGCCTTCAAGCATGGTGGAGATGTTGGAGTTTGATGTCTGTTTCAAAGCTTCCGCATCTACTACGGCAACAGAACCGGTTAAGTCGGATTTCTTTTGTGTACCATAACCTACAACAACCACTTGTTCCAGCATTTGGTCATCAGCCTGTAATTGTATGGTATCAATAATGGCGCGGTTGCGAACTGCTACTTCGCGTTCCTTGAAACCCACATAGCTTATCAAAAGGATAGCGTTTCCGGGAACTTCCAACTGGAAGTTTCCATCCAGGTCGGTAATGGTTCCGCCTTGTCCGCCTTTAACTCTGACGGTAGCTCCTGGCATAGGTTCACCTTGTTCGTCGACAATCTGACCACGAACCTTGATAGTCGGAGATTGTGTCACAGTAGCCATGGCAGATGTAGGATACACCGTCATGCTACTAAAGGCACACAGACCAAGCATTACGGAAAGAAATAAATGTTTCCTCATTTTTTAAAGAATTAAGATTATTAAATTAATAGATTAGGTCACCGTTAACTATATTATAATATTATATTAGTCAATATACGATCCTATATTGACCGCCGGGAGAGTCAGGTAACAGACTTCACAAAACTGGGGGAGGTTGAATTTAGCCAATGCCATCTACGATAGACAGCTGTTCTCTTGTCGTTCTTCATATTATTAATATTAAAATTAGATTTCCAATCATTGCTTTTCCTTGAGGGATTTCCTGAAGAAATAAGCAATGATTGTATGGCAAAAGTAGGGCTTATGGTGTAAATAGGGGTGGACAAATGGGTTTTAGAGGTGGATAAACGAATTTTAAGTGTAGAGAATACAGCTTATTATGTAGATTTATTGTTTTTTGCCGTAAGTAAGGGTTATTCTTCCTCATTAAGCAGTGAACTTGGCGTCGTATTGAAGTATTTGGTGAAGCATCTCGTGAAGTATTTAGGGTCATTAAATCCTACTTCATAAGCAATTTCTGCAATGCTCATACTTTTATTCTCCCGGTTTTTCAGTACTAGTTCGCGGGCAATGTTCAGGCGGTAGTTGCGTATGAATTGTCCGGCGGACTGCCCAACAAGACTTTGTAGCTTTTTGTTCAACAGGCTTTTGCTCACACCTGCCGCTTCGCAGAAATCGCTCACCTCGAAATAGGAATTTTTGTAGTTCTCCTTAATGACATCCATGATGCGGTTGAGGAACTTCTTGTCGCCCGATTCCTCTTCCATATTCAAGGCATCCACATCCATGGCTATGGCAAACTTCTTTTGATAACGTTTACGGTTCTCAAGGATATTCTCGATGCGGGTAAGCAGTAATATCTCGTCAAAAGGTTTCAGTAAATATTCGTCAACTCCTATGCGGTAGCTTTCCAGGCGTGATTCCTGCGATGTCTTGGCTGTCAGCATAAGGAAAGGGATATGGGAGATAGCGAAATTCTCTTTTACCCGGCGGGACAGTTCAATGCCGTCCATTACGGGCATCATCAGGTCGCTGATGATAAAGTCTACCGAATGTGAGTTTAATATATTCAAGGCCTCTGCTCCATGGGCAGCTTCGAATACATTGTATTTATCCCGTAGGATGGAACGGATATATCCACGCATATCCGCGTTGTCCTCGACCACCAGGATTGATAAACCTTTTCCGAAGGTATCGGATGGGGGTAGCGTATCGGAAGTCATAAGTTGCGGGGCGCTTTCGGCCAGTGTTTCCACCGTATTGCTTTCCGGTGTTATTGGTAGGAGGATGCGTAGTGAGCAGCCTGTCGTATGGTTGTTTTGCGCATGGATTTCACCTCCATGCATCTGTACAATGCGTTTACACAAGTAAAGTCCGATGCCGCTTCCGGCCTGTCCGTACATAGGATATTTGGTTTGTCCTTGCGACTGGTAGAAACGGTTGAATATTTTGATTGTGTCATCATCAGGAATACCGCTACCTGTGTCGCTGACACAGATGTAAAGCATGGATTTGTGGTTATCGGCAGGAGGTAGCAGGGCTATGAACAAAGACACACTTCCGCCGTTTGGCGTAAATTTAATGGCATTGCTCAGCAGGTTCGTCAGCACTTTGTGCATCGCTTCTTCATCGTAAGAGATTTCCGGTGAAGGCATCCGGAAATAACGTTTCACTGTGATGTCTCTTTCTTTGGCAAAGACTTCAAAAGGTATGATCAGTTCATTGGCAAATTTCAGAAAATTATTCCGGGATTTTACGATTTCCAGTTTGCCCGACTCCACTTTACGGAAGTCCATAAGCTGGTTGACAAGCGATAACAGGTATTTGGAATTGCGTTCCACGAAATGTAGCTGTTCGATGACTTGAGGGTTGTAGCTTAACTTTAATGCACGCTCTATCGGTCCTATGATCAGTGTGATTGGGGTGCGGAATTCGTGTGTGATATTGGTGAAGAATGCTATCTTATCCAAGGTCAGCTCTTGTATCTTACGTGTCATTTTAGTAAGCTGCGCTTTCTGCCGGGTAATTTTTTCGTTTTGTTGCTTCAACATCCGGTTCTGACGGGACAACTCTTCGGTCTGTTCTTCCAGTAGTTGTTTTTGCTTTTTCAGTTCATGGGTGCGTTGTTCCACCTTTTGGTGTAATCTTGCTTTTTGCTCTTTCAGGCTTCGTATGCGCCATTGGTAGAATTGCCATGTAGCGAATGTGGCAAGGATTATTACAAGCAGTATAAACCAGGTTGTCTTGTAAAAATAGGGCTGGATTGTTATTTCCAGTTCCGTTATATTATCCTCTCCGGTTGGGGTGTAGGGCGTGTACTTCACTTGCAGCGTATAGTTTCCCGGAGACAGATTGGTGTAAGTAGCAAAACGCCGGCTGGCAGGCACGTGTATCCAACGGTTGTCAAAACCCAGTAGGCGGTAACTGTAAGTGGCGGTATTGTCGGACTCGTAGTTGAGTGCGGAAAATTCCAGTGAAAAAGATTTTTCACGTTCGTGGATGCGGATAGCCTTACTGACGGCAATATCGAGCGGCAAGTATTCGTTGCCGGGGAATATTTCCTCGTTTCCTACTTTCAAACGGGTGAACCGTACTTTGGAAGACTGGGTTGTAAGGGCAGGCAGGTTGCAATCTATGGCAACCAGTCCGGATACGGTGCCGAGGTAGAGCTTGCTGTATTGTGAACGGTGAGCAGCATTCCAGTAAAACTGGGTATCGGCAAGACCGTCTTGCCGGTTGTAGTTGATAAAGTGGTTTTCTGTGGGTTGAAAGCGCGACAGCCCATTGTTGGTTGCTATCCAGATACATCCTTTATCATCTTCCAGGATACTGCGGATACTGTTGTCTGGCAGACCATGAAGGGAGTTGTAACAGACGAACTGTTCTTCTCCATCTTCGTTCTGCATACGTTTATAAATGCCATAACCGTTGCTGCCCAACCACAGTGTGCCGTCTTGAGTTTCGTAAAAGCAACATATCTTTTCTATCAGTCCGGAAGACGGATCATCCAGTTTGTACTTCAGATGACGGTAACGGAATGTTCCCTCAGGCGATGAGACGGAGCGGGAGTGCAGGTCGATGATATAAACGCCGTCCAGACATCCCATCCATAATTGCCCGTCTTTGTCTATGATAGAGCCGATGCAACCTCGTATGTCCTCGGCAGCACGCTTGGCAAATGGTGAACAAAGCTGTTTATGCGCCAGGTCATAGAAAAATAATCCCTGGTTTGCTCCGATCCACATACCGTTGTTTATGGAGTCGTAGGCCAGTGCTCCGATAAAGTCTATGGGATAGTTGTCTTTATTTTGGGCTGTGATTGCTTCTATTCTGTGCTGTGGGTTTTGCGGGTTGATAAGGTTGATGCCGCCGCCCCATGTACCAATCCACAATCTTCCTTGCCCGTCGGCGGTGATGGCGCTAACAGAGTTGTGGGTAAGAGTGCCGCTTTCGTATGTATAATGGATGAAGCTGTCGCTTCCTACCGCCTTTTTATTCAGCCCCCCTTCTACGGTGCCTACCCATAAGTTTCCGCTATTATCTTCGTAAACGGCGTTCACCGGATTGTGGGAGATTGTTTGGAGATTCTTGTTATCATGCTGATAGTTCTGTATGGACAGACGCTTGGCGGTCATTTTATTGATGCCGCCACTTTCGGTCCCCACCCAGATATGCTGCCCTTCTACGATGATGCAGTTGATAAAATTGCTGTTCAGTAGCTTGCTGCCTGTGTTGGATGCCTGGTCACTTATGCGTTCAAAATTGTCCTTTATGGGATTGTATATGTTGATGCCTTTCAGGCTGGCAACCAGTAATTGTTTGTCGTTGGTTATGGCGAGACAGGTCAGGAAATTTTGTGAGAGGGAATGAGGATTGTCAGGGGTATGCATATATTGTTTCACTATACCTTCGTTTTTATTATATCGGTACAAACCTTTGTCGGTGGCGATCCATACTTCATTTTCTTTGGCTATGAAGTCTGTAAAATATAGATCCGGTGCAAAACTCAGGCAGTCGTCGATTAAGGTTTCCTCCAGTTTGCCTTGTGCAGTGATACCTACTTTGTATAGTGCACCATTGATGCCTATCCATACTTTTCCCTCATTTTCCACATCCTTAAAGACGATATCGTACCGGTAAGGATTGGGAACCTCCAGTGAATGAATACTTTCTATATCTCCATTGGTGCGGAAAGCAATACGGTGCAGGCTATTGCTGCAATACAGCCAAATACATCCATTGGCATCTTGTGTAACCATGAATGCCGGTTGCTTAATGAGTGTCTCCAGCTTCTTTCGGGGATCATGAGGCAGTACGGACTGCATGGTTGTCAGGTCGATAATATCCGTTCCCCCTTCCGATACAACCCAAAGCCGCTGAAAGTTGTCTTCGTAGACTTTGCGTATGAAGTTGCTCTTGAGCCGGCAATGTGGGGTAGCCGGAGTGAAGTTGACGAATTCATAACCGTCGTATCGGGATAGTCCGCCTCCCGACATGGAAATCCAAAGGAAGCCTTGCCGGTCTTTGTAGATATCATCGACAAAATTATTGGGAAGCCCTTCATTCATGGTTATGTAGATTGTGTTATACCGGTTGGTAAAAGACTCCTGAGCCCACAAAAAAGCGGGGCTTGCCAAAGCGATATATAATATAATAATGTGGAAAAACTTATGCATTGTTTTATCATTTGGTATTAGCACAAGCAAAGTTAATGGATTACTTGTGATGACAATAAAAAGTCTGCGGTCTTTTTTGTGAAGTTGGAAGATTGTCCACCTTAAAAGGTCATATATCCACCTCTACTGCTTTGGGCATGGCGTACATTTGCATTGTATTTTTAATTTGCTGATATTATGAGAAAAATGTTATGTGTGGTCGTCACGTCTATGGGAATTCTGTTTGCTAATTGTAATTCTCCGGTTTTTACTCCCATAGCTTCGCCTAATCCCTGGCAGGATGACTACTCTTTTTTGTCCTCTATGGACAACTACCGCTTGTGGGGAACTTACAATGTGCATGATCCGTCTTGTCGTAAATTGGGTGATTATTATTATATGTACTCTACCGATGCCATTTTAGGTGAGAACCGTCAAGAAGCCGAAGAAAAAAATGTTCCGTTGGGATACATACAAGTACGCCGTTCCAAGGACCTTGTCAAATGGGAGTTTGTCGGCTGGGCTTTTCCGGAAATACCGCAGGAAGCTGTGGAGTGGGTACGTTCACATGCCGGAGGTGAGGGAGCAACGAACATCTGGGCTCCTTATATAATCCCTTTCGGTGATAAATACAGACTCTACTATTGTGTATCGGCTTTTGGCCGCAAGACATCGTATATAGGTATGGCAGAGGCTGCATCGCCCGAAGGCCCTTGGACACAACGAGGTTGTGTTGTCAAGACCAATGAGGCTTCGGTAATGAATGCAATTGATCCGAGCGTCATGGCCGATCCTGTCACCGGAAAGTGGTGGATGCATTATGGATCATTCTTTGGAGGATTGTACTGCGTAGAGTTGGATCCGGAAACCGGACTTCCCGCCGAGGAGGGAGATCAGGGGCATCTCACCGCACGCCGCGCCAATTATCAGAAAGATAATCTGGAAGCTCCCGAGATTATTTACAATCCTGATCTGAAACAATATTATTTGTTTGTTTCATACGATCCGCTGATGACCACCTATAACGTACGGGTAGGGCGTTCGGACAAAGCGGAAGGCCCGTTTGTTGATTTCTCCGGCGTGGAACTGAAAGACACTACTAATAATTTTCCTATTCTGACAGCTCCATACCGTTTTCATAATCATCCGGGTTGGGCAGGGACTGCACACTGCAGTGTATTCACCTTGGATGAAGGGCAATACTTTATGGCACATCAGGGACGCCTGTCACCCCATAACCAAATGATGGATCTTCATCTGAGGCAGGTCTTTTTTACGCCCGACGGATGGCCGGTGGTGTCGCCCGAACGTTATACAGGCAGTGTTTCCCGTAAATTCTCGGCAGAAGATATGGCAGGAGAGTGGGAAGTTATACGCATACAGGAACCTGCGTATGAACGCCGTTTGCAGGCAGGCCAGATCCTATGGGGGGAGGGACAGCTCAAAGAAGAGGAGTGGAACGTGTCTCATTTGCTGTCCTTGGAGAAGAACGGACATTTAGGTGAGAATAAGGGTAACTGGGAATTTTTGGAAGCAAAGCAATTATTGTCCCTGACCCTGGAAGGTGAAATTATAAATAATCTGATTATATTTGCCGGACACGATTGGGAAAACGAAAAGGAAACCGTTCTTTTCACAGGACTGGACAGTCGTGGCAGGTCTATATGGGGAAAGCGAATTAAGTAATCATATATACATTTTATACCATGAAAAAATACAAAGGTTTATTGGCGGTGCTGGCTCTTGCGGCAGGTTCGGCACTGCAAGCACAAACAAATGAATTGGTGATACAAGCCGGGAAACCGGGAGCGGAAATTCAGCCTACTATGTATGGTCTGTTTTTCGAAGATATCAATTATGCTGCCGACGGCGGTCTGTATGCCGAACTTGTGAAGAACCGTTCATTTGAATTTCCGCAACATTTTATGGGGTGGAAGACATTCGGTAAGGTATCTTTGAAAGATGACGGTCCTTTTGAAAGAAACCCGCATTATGTGCGTTTGGCGTATGCCGGACATCCGCATAAACAGACCGGACTGGACAATGAAGGATTTTTCGGTATCGGAATAAAAAAAGGCGCGGAGTATCGTTTCTCTGTATGGGCACGTGTGGCAGAAGGGGAAACACCCGCTAAAATCCGCGTGGAGCTGGCCGATACGAAATCTATGGGCGAACAGCAGGCTTTTGCAACTGCCGATGTAACGGTTGATTCAAGGGAATGGAAAAAATATCAGGTGATACTAAAGCCGGAAATGACCAATCCGAAAGCTATTCTTCGTGTTTTCCTTGCTTCCCGGCAAACGGTGGATTTGGAACATATTTCCCTTTTCCCGGTAGATACCTGGCAAGGACATGAAAACGGGCTTCGTAAAGATTTGGCGCAGGCACTGGCAGATATAAAGCCGGGTGTATTCCGTTTTCCCGGCGGATGTATTGTAGAAGGTACTGATATTGCATCACGCTACGACTGGAAAAAGTCGGTAGGTATGGTGGAGAACCGTCCGCTGAATGAGAATCGTTGGCAATATACTTTCCCGCATCGGTTCTTTCCCGATTATTACCAAAGTTATGGTTTGGGATTTTATGAGTTCTTCCAGCTTTCCGAAGAAATCGGTGCGGAACCGTTGCCGGTGTTGAGTTGCGGTTTGGCTTGTCAGTTCCAAAACCCGAATATGGATGCGCATGTGCCTCTTTGCGACCTGGATAGTTATATTCAGGATGCGCTCGATCTGATAGAATTTGCAAATGGTGCAGTTGATACTCCCTGGGGAAAGGTACGTGCCGATATGGGACATCCCGCACCGTTCAATCTGAAATTTATAGGTATAGGTAACGAGCAGTGGGGAAAGGAATATCCCGAACATCTGGAACCCTTTGTCAAAGCCATTCGCAAGAAATACCCCGACATAAAGATTGTGGGTAGTTCCGGCCCTAATTCGGAAGGTGAGCAGTTCGACTATCTTTGGCCGGAAATGAAAAGACTGAAAGCCGATTTGGTGGACGAACATTTCTATCGTCCCGAAGCATGGTTCCTAAACCAGGGAGCGCGTTATGACAATTACGACCGTAAAGGCCCGAAAGTTTTTGCCGGAGAATATGCCTGTCATGGCAAAGGAAAGAAGTGGAACCATTTCCATGCTTCACTACTCGAGGCAGCCTTTATGACCGGACTGGAGCGGAATGCGGATATTGTGCATATGGCTACCTATGCACCGTTATTTGCTCATGTAGAAGGTTGGCAGTGGCGTCCGGACATGATATGGTTTGATAACTTGAATTCAGTGTGTACAGTGAGCTATTATGTGCAGCAGCTTTTCGCAACGCATAAGGGAACGAACGTTCTTTCTCTGACTATGAATAAAAAGCCTGTAACGGGTGCCGAGGGGCAGAACGGGTTATTTGCGAGTGCCGTATGTGACAAAAATAAGAATGAGATCATAGTGAAAGTGGCCAATACCTCAGACAAAAAACAGCCTTTGTCTTTGATTTTTAACGGATTGAAAAAGAAAGAAGTTCTGTCGGGAGCACGTTGTATCAAACTCTCTTCCACTGGCATGGATAAGGATAATACTATTGAAAATCCATTGGCAATTATTCCGCAAGAAACATCTTTGGATGTGAATGGGCATACCTTGAACGTAGATTTGGAGCCTGTTACTTTCGCAGTATATATTTTGAAGTATTGATGTCTTAAACTCAAAGGGAATATCATGATGAAAAATATATTTATTTTGGGGGTTAGTTCTTTGATGCTGGCAGTTCCGCAAGGGCTGCTGGCACAAAGTGACACTACTTTTGTTGCTGCGGGAAATCCGATAGTAAAGCATAAGTTTATTGCAGATCCGGCAGCGATGGTGCATGATGGAAAGATGTATATTTATGGCGGCCATGATGAGTGTCCTCCACCGGAAGAGCATTATGACCTGAAAGAATGGTGTGTCTTTTCCTCTTCCGACTTGAAAACGTGGACCGAACATGCCGTCCCTCTAAAGGCTAAGGACTTTTCTTGGGCAAAAGGCGAGGCTTGGGCAAGCCAGGTAATAGAACGTGATGGCAAATTCTATTGGTACGTAACGGTGGAGCATAAGACGATTCCCGGTAAGTCCATCGGTGTAGCCGTATCCGATTCACCGACAGGACCGTTTGTCGATGCCCGCGGTTCTGCCCTCATCACCAACGATATGACAACCGACCGTAGCAAAAGTTACTGGGATGATATAGATCCCACCGTTTTTATTGACGATGACGGGCAGGCATATCTCTACTGGGGCAACAGTCAGTGCTATTTCGCCAAACTGAAAAAGAATATGGTGGAATTGGACGGGCCGATTATTCCGGTTGACTTACCCTGTTTCACAGAAGCTCCCTGGATTCATAAAAGAGGCGATTGGTATTACCTTTCCTATGCTTCCGAATTCCCGGAGAAGATATGCTATGCCATGAGCCGTAGTATAACGGGCCCTTGGGAATACAAAGGGATTTTAAATGAATTGGCTGGAAATAGCAATACGAATCATCAGGCTATTATAGAGTTTAAGGGTAATTGGTATTTTATCTATCATAACGGCGGCATTAATCCCACAGGAGGAAGTTTTCGCCGTTCGGTCTGCATGGAGCGTTTGTATTACAATGAAGATGGAACGATGAAGCGTATACAAATGACGACAGAAGGTATTTATTAAAAAAGAGTGATAGGTCAATTAAAGGTAACAAAAAATAGGGTGATATTGTGGAGAACCACTTTATCACCCTATTGTTTTTATCATGTGTTTACTTATTCTAGTCTTCGTGCACCATCGCTGATTACGACATCGTAAATTTTTGGACTTCTGTTGAATTTCTTCTTAAATTCCTCTTTGGCTTTTTCTATGAATGTGTTATATAATTCCTCTTTTACGAGGTTGATTGTACAACCGCCGAATCCGCCACCCATTACGCGAGAGCCAGTTACACCGCAGTCAAAAGCAAGGTCGTTCAGGAAGTCGAGTTCTTCGCAGCTTACTTCATACAGTTTGCTCATGCCCTGGTGTGTTTCGTACATCTTTTGGCCTACCGTTTCGTAATCGCCTTTCTCCAAAGCATCGCAAACATCGAGTACACGCTGAATTTCCTCAATCACGTATTCTGCACGCATAAAGTCTTCCGCACTGATATCGGCTTTAGCTTCTTCAAGCATTTCCATATTACAGTCGCGCAGGAATTCTACATGCGGATGTTTCTTCTGGATAGCGGCAACAGCAGCCTCGCAACTTTGGCGACGTTTATTGTATGCCGACGAAGCAAGTTCGTGTTTTACCACAGAATCTACCAGTACCAGACGGTAGCCTTTCGGCTCGAACGGGAAGTACTGGTATTCCAATGAACGGCAATCCAAACGGATGAGACTACCTTTCTTGCCAAATACGGAAGCAAATTGGTCCATGATACCGCAGTTGACGCCACAATAGTTGTGTTCCGTAGCCTGGCCAACTTTGGCCAATTCGAATTTGTCGATTTTATTGTCACCAAACAAATCGTTCAACGCATAAGCATAAGTGCTTTCCAAGGCTGCGGAAGAGGACATTCCTGCACCCAGAGGCACATCGCCTGCAAAAGCTGTATTGAAACCTTTTACATCTACACCGCGTTTCATCATTTCCCGGCACACGCCAAAGATATATCTTGCCCAGCTTGCGCGGGGTGCATCTTCTTCATTCAAGCCAAATTCCACATAATCTTTCAGGTCGATGGAATAAGCTTTTACTGTGTTTGTGCCGTTGGGCTTTATTTCTGCAATCATTCCCTTATCGATTGCTCCGGGGAATACAAAACCACCGTTGTAGTCAGTATGTTCGCCGATAAGGTTGATTCGTCCCGGGGAAGCATAAACAGCTCCTGTTGTTCCGTCAAAATGCTTGATGAAACGGCTTCTTACGTATTCTATATCCATGATATTATTTTTTAAGGTGAATAAATCTATTACCTATATTGTTAGTTCTGTCTGTCAATCGACTTTAATGTCTTTGTTTACGTTTTTGCAACCAATCAGTCCATAGAACAACAGATATGCAAGAGCTGCAATGATCACCCAGTAGCTTGCCATGAAACCTGCCATGTCTGCAACAACTCCTTGAATAACGGGAAGAATACCACCGCCACATACTAAAACCATGAACAAACCGGAAGCGGCTGCCAAATATTTACCCAAACCTTCTACTGCCAGATTGAAGATACCACCCCACATAATAGAGGTACACAGACCAACTAATACGAGATACATAGCATTGATGGGTACTTCTGCAAGTCCGAAAGATAAGCCGCCAGTGGCACTCTGCTGAAGCACAGGCAGATTTACGAAAGAATTGGTAGAGGAGAAAATAGCGAGGAATACCAGCAACAGACCCAAAGCTGAAGTGAATGTAAGCATTGTCTTGCTGGATACTTTAGCACCTAATGATGCACCTGCCAGACGGCCTATCAGCATGAGGAACCAATAAGTACCTACTACAAATCCGGAAATGGTGGATGCAATACCGGCACCGCCTTTTTCCACAGGGTCAGTCAGGAATAGGTTTAGTGTACCCGGTACGCCAACCTCAATACCTACATATACAAAGATTGCAATAGCTCCCAAGATGAAATGGCGGAATTTTAAAGCGCCGGACATCAGTTTGCCGATCGGTTCCGTTGCTGTAGCAGCATTAGGCTCCGGTATAGGAACGAACAACAGTACGAGGAATGCAAGTGCAAATACGGCCATCGCTGTGTACATTACAGGGAATATCTGAGAGATGGTAGCCTTTTCAATAGAGCCTGCAATGAGGATACCTACGAACATCGGAGTAATAGTTGCCATTACGGAGTTGAAAGAACCGCCGATCTGGATTAACTGGTTACCTTTGTTTCCTTCACCGCCCAGCTTGTTCAGCATCGGGTTTACAACCGTATTCAGCAAGCACATAGAGAAACCTGCGATGAATGCACCGATCAGATATACGGCAAATGCCATTTCAGGGCTGGAATGTCCGGACAAGAATTGAACGCCCACGCCTATAAAACCGATAGCTACCGCGATAAGCGCTGTTTTTTTATATCCTACTTTCTGCAATAGAATACCACTTGGTATTCCCATTACTGCATAAGCAATGAAATTACCGAAATTGCCCAACATCCCTAAGGCATTGGATACGGAAAATTGATTTTTGAGTACAATTCCCATAGGAGCAGCCAGGTTGGTAACAAATGAGATCATACCAAAAAGGAAAATCATCGTTATGATTGCGATGAGTTTCCCATTCTGTTTTTGTTGTGTCATGGTTAATAATTGTTTATTAAGTTTATAATCAGGTTAGTTATTTCTTTTATTCTTGTACACCGAACTTATAGATGGTTATCTGCTGATATTCATCTCCGGGGAGCAATACTGCCGATGGGAAATGTGCCTTATTGGGAGTATCGGGGAAGCATTGTGCTTCAAAACATACAGCGCTTCTTGCGGGAAATGTTGCCCCGTGAGCACCTGTCTCTTATACACATCTCCGAGCCCACGAGACGGACTC
>ENA-OZLX01000221-OZLX01000221.1-human-gut-metagenome-genome-assembly--contig:-NODE-221-length-16265-cov-6.246823_pt1 | contig 16265 bp, 10 predicted proteins | sample MGYA00244184_ERZ653803 | MGnify/ENA primary metagenome ERZ653803 (study PRJEB26926, sample SAMN06164781) | human gut metagenome | biome: ENVO:00009003; feature: ENVO:2100002; material: ENVO:00002003...
GTGTATAAGAGACAGCAATAAATAGTGATAAATATAGATAATTATTGAGATGACTTCGCACACGCAAACCTGCATTACCGCTGGCATATGGTGTGTTCCGAAGAAATATATGAACTGCCACAAAGTTCCATTAACCTTCGGTGACGATAAAAAGCAGACTGATAAAACAGACTATCCGGATACATTTTGTGGCTGACTTCATATATTTCTGAGGAATATACCATATGCCGGCGCACCCTCACAGCCTGCAGGTGCGAAGTCCATACCCCCAAAAATAAAATCGAATAAATATATAGCACAGAGGAAACAAACCATGAAAATAGTATTTTTAGATTCCAAAACAATTGGTGACGACATCGACCTTTCCGAATATGACAAGCTCGGAGAGGTTGTCAAATATGATTTTTCGACAACAGAGGAAGCAGCGGAGCGCACAAGAGATGCTGATGTGATTGTTTTAAATAAGGTCGAGGTAAATGAAAAATCTATAGGACAGGCAAAAAATTTAAAGCTCGTATGTGTAACTGCAACAGGCACAAACAATCTGGATAAAGAATATCTGGCAAAAAGAGGCATTGAATGGAGAAATGTCGCAGGGTATTCTACAGAGACCGTGGCGCAGCATACGTTTGCACTGCTATTTTACCTGCTTGAGAAGCTGAGATATTATGATGATTATGTGAAGAGTGAGAAATATGTGGGTGATACGTCGTTTACGCATTTTTCCAATGTGTTTCACCAGATTAACGGTATGACCTGGGGCATCGTGGGGCTTGGAAATATCGGAAGACGCGTGGCTGATATCGCAAAGGCTTTTGGCTGCCATGTGGTTTATTATTCTACCTCAGGAAGAAACTCGCAGCCGGGCTATGAGAGGGTGGATTTTGATACTCTGCTTGCCACGTCTGATATCGTGTCGGTGCATGCACCGCTCACAGATGATACACTTGGTCTGATGGACAAGGCTGCGTTTGAAAAGATGAAAAAATCTGCGATATTTTTAAATCTTGGCAGAGGTCCTATAGTGAATGAAGCGGATCTGGCACAGGCGCTTATGGATGGAGAGCTGGCGGCGGCAGGTCTTGATGTGCTGGCGCAGGAGCCTATGAGTGAGGACAATCCGCTCCGTGCGATAAAGGATTCAAACAAGCTGATTATCACACCGCATATTGCGTGGGCAAGCGTTGAGGCAAGAACAAATCTGATGCACATTATATACAGTCAAATTGAGGACTTCTTTGCTAATTAGGAAATATAATTTAAAATCAAATCGCAACATTAAGAGAAAGCACTAAGAGAAAGCCTTAAGAGGAAGCATTTAGAGGAAGCATTAAGAAGCAACATTAAGAGGCAATATTAAGAGGCAGAAATGAGCATCAAATTTGAGATAACAAAACAAAACAACATACATTTTGGAATTGCAGCAATGGCGGCTGCGCTGGTAGGTTACTTTACATCGGCAAGCTGGTGGGTGATTCTTTTGTTTGCGGCAGTATATTTTGGACTTGTAAATGTGAAGCTTGAGCTTCCGGTGAAGCTGTCGTGGCTTTGGGCTGCGATACTGCTTGTCATCGGAGCGATACTATCTGTTTTTTCGGTGCAGTATGTGCTGCTGACAGATGAGGACTTTGTGAAAACCACCGATATGGTGTGCGTGGTGAATGTGGTTCTGGCGCTCGCCATATATCTGGTGATACTTTTTATCACAAACAACACGAGGCTGACATGTACCATAGCATCAATTGCCATTCTTGCGTTTGGATTTATAGATTACTTTGTCTATGAATTCCGTGGCAATGAGTTTACGTATGCGGATTTGAAGTCAGCGGGAACAGGACTTTCCGTCGTGACAAAATACAAATTCGTCATAGACTACAAGTTTTTGTATGTGATTCTGGCGGCTGTTTTGTATATCATGCTGGTAAGGCGCATAGAAGTGCAGTTCGAGTCAGCTATCCATATGAGGATTATTTCGATTCTTCTCACAATAATATGCGTGCTGTATGTCATCATGAATTCCATGTCACTGAACACCGAGACCTGGGAGAAAAAGGGCACGTACAGAAACGGCTATCTGCTGAACTTTGTGCTCGGCATAAGGGACAGCTTTGTGAAGGCACCTGATGGCTACAGCAAGGCAGCAGTTGACAAGATAGCGGGCAATTTCAAGGAAACGGATGGCTCATATTCGCAGTCTGATGCGAAAAATCCGACAATCATTGTTATCATGAATGAGTCGTTTGCTGATTTGTCGGTGGTGGGAGATTTTGAGACCAACACGCAGGTCACGCCGTTTATGGATTCTCTGAGTGAAAATACGCTTAAAGGCTATGCTCTTTCGTCCGTGTACGGTGCGAAGACGCCAAACTCCGAGTGGGAATTTGAGACAGGAAACTCGATGGCATTTCTGCCGGACGGCTCGGTGGTTTATCAGCAGTATATAAATGATGATCCGACCTCCATAGTCTCAAACCTGAAGAATATCGGCTATACGACGGTTGCGATGCATCCGTACTATGCGACAGGCTGGAGCAGAAACAAGGTTTATCCGCATCTGGGCTATGATGAGACTTACTTTATAGATGATTTTGACCAGACAAAGATACTAAGGGAATATATCACTGACCAGGAGCTCTATGATAAGATTATTGACCGCTACGAGAAAAAGAGCGATGACGAGAAGCTTTACATCATGGGAGTCACGATGCAAAACCACGGCGGCTACGGTGAGAAATATGACAACTTTAACCAGGAGGTTTACAAGGTTGGAGCGTCATACACCGATGCGAACCAGTATCTGTCACTTTTGAATGAAAGTGACAAGGCACTCGAAAATCTCATCACATACTTTAAGGGTGTGGATGATCCGGTAGAGATTGTGTTTTTTGGAGACCACCAGCCGGGATTATGCAATGATTTTATCAAGCTTTTAAATGGCAAGGGCAATTCCGGACTTACGGAGCAGGAGCTTGAGAATCTGTACAAGGTGCCGTTTTTCATATGGACCAATTACGAGACGGATGCACAGAAAGTTGATGTGACGAGCCTCAACTACCTGTCCACACTGACGCTTGAGAGAGCCAACATAGATCTGCCGGCATACAACCGGTTCCTCGCAGAGCTGATGGAGAAGATTCCGGCGATAAATTCAAGGGGCTATTATTCGAAAAAGAATGAGTGCTTTATGCATGTGGATGAGGCAACAGGAGACGAGGCAAAATGGATAAAGGCATACAATATCCTGCAGTACAATTCGATGTTTGACGAGAAGGACAGAAGCTCGCTGCTGTTTCCGTACCTGAAATAATGTGATGATTTGAAGCAACCATAAATACACATATGAGAAAATGAATTAATATAACTATTCAGGGAGCTAATAATGAAGCTAAGTGATTTATTACAATTTGATAACATAATTGTGCAATGTCATGATAATCCGGACGCAGATGCACTGGCAAGCGGCTTTGGAGTCTATGAATACCTGAGGATGAATGGAAAAAGTCCCAGACTTGTATACGGAGGCAGGAATATCATACACAAGAGCAATCTGGTGCTTATGGTAGACAGTCTTGGCATACCGATAGAGCATGTGGATTTTTTAGACAATCCGCAGCTGCTTGTGACTGTCGATTGTCAGTACGGTGGTGGGAATGTCACATTTTTCAAGGCAGAAAATGTAGCTGTCATAGATCACCACAGAGTATCGGGAGAGCTTCCTGCTATGAACCGTGTCATGAGCTATATGGGCTCATGTGCGACAATTGTGTGGGATATGCTTCGTGAGGAGGGCGTAGAGATAAATCGAAACCTGGCAACAGCACTGTATTATGGACTTTACACCGACACCGGAGAATTTACCGAGATAACACATTCGCTTGATAGGGACCTGCGCGATGAGGCGGATTTTGACAACACTATAGTGGCCAAATTCCGAAATGCCAACATGTCACTTGAGGAGCTGGACATAGCCGCAACAGCATTGCTGGGGCGCGATTATATAGAGGAATATCGTCTGGCGATCGTAAAGGCAGGGGCATGTGACCCGAATGTACTCGGCATCATAAGCGATTTTGTGCTGGAGGTGGATGCTATTGACATATGTATGGTATTTTCAGTGATTAAGAATGGAGTGAAGCTTTCGTTTAGAAGCTGTATAAAAGAGGTGAGCGCAAGCGAAATGGCGCAGGAAGTGTGCAGGGACATAGGCTCAGGCGGAGGGCATTATTACAAGGCCGGTGGATTTATTCCGATGGATCTGCTGATAGACAGCTATAATGTCTACTGCAAAGAAAAAGACGTGACACCAAGATTTCAGTACAGCAGCGATGGTACACACAAACGTCCTTCGGATTCTGCAATCAAATCATTATTGGAAGAGAGGATTTTTGATTATTTAAACGATACAAAGATAATTTACGGAGAAGATTTTGATACGAGTGGCTTCAAAAAAGTGGATTATAAAAAACGCCCGATACCGATGGGATGTATCATTGCAAAGGATATACTGCCTGTGGGCTGCTGCATGGGAGTGCGGACAGCTAAGGGGGATATCTCCACACCGGTTAGTGAAGATACGGTAGTCATAATAGGAGAAGACGGCAGTGTACGGATTTTAAATCTGGACAGGCTGAACAAAAGCTTCAGGATATACAAGGACTGGCGGTTTACTGTGAAACAGACAGATTATGTCCCGAAGTTCAAGAATAAGGATACGGAGACTATAGTGGATGGAATGGCACATGCCAGAGTGTGCATACCTGTTGAGGAGGATTTTTCAAGAGCATTTGTGCTAAAGCACAAGGTAAAGCTATTTAAGAATAAGGATGACAGCAGTTATATATCAGGCAGACCCGGAGATATTATGGTTCTGCCAAATGATGATAGGAATGAGGCATATATGATAAGCAAGACAGAATTTGAAAAGACACATATAGCAAAGGGTGAGGAGGAGAACCGTAAAAAAGCGGTCGTTTTCGACCTTGATGGAACAATTCTCTATACACTTGAGGATTTAAAAAATGCAACAAACTATGCATTGAAACAAAATGGCATGCCAGAGCGTACACTCGACGAGGTGCGCAGATTTGTGGGAAACGGTGTAAAGCTTCTGATGAAGCGCGCAGTGCCACAGGGAGCAGACAATCCAAAGTTTGAAAAGACATTTTCGGATTTCAAGGAATATTATGAGGCTCATTGCAATGACAATACAGCACCTTATGATGGAATCATGGAGCTTTTAAAGGAGCTTAAATTAAACGGCATAAAGCTTGCTATTGTTTCAAACAAGCTTGACCCGGCGGTAAAGGAGCTCAATCAGCTCTATTTCAAGGAGTATATGACATCGGCAGTCGGCGAGATGGAGGAAGAGGGTATACGCAAAAAGCCGGCACCGGATATGGTGCAGAAGGCACTTAAAGAGCTTCAGGTGAGTGCAGATGAAGCAATCTATGTGGGGGATTCCGATGTGGATATCGCCACAGCGAAAAACTCAGGTCTGGAGTGCGTATCTGTCACATGGGGATTTCGTGATGTAGAGTTTTTGAAGGAGCATGGTGCAACAAATCTGATAGATGAACCGGTCGAATTGTTAAATTACGTATAATCAGGAGAACTTTGATTTATGCTTTCAGAAAAGGGACTATTGATAATTGAAAAGCTGGCAGAGCACAACAATGATCTTGTCACATCAAAGGCTCTCGCCGCGTCCACAGGTATGTCGGAGCGAAGTGTGAAGACATATCTGAAGGAGGTGGCTGATTTTTGTGAGCAAAACTCTATGACGCTCGACAGAAAGCCGGGCAAAGGCATGAAGCCGTGCTTTAGCGATGCGCAGATAGGAAAGATTCTGGATGTGGCAGGGCGGAAATCGGCAGCAGTATCGCAGAAGAAGAGACAGAACTACATATCGTATATTCTGCTAAGTGGCTGGGATACATACACGTATGCGCTTTTTTCGGAGGAGTTAAACGTCAGCAAAAATGTCATCATGGATGATATAAATGAGCTTGACGCAGAGCTTCTGCTTTATGGCATTAAGGTGCACAGAACGGCGGGTTACGGAATATATGCGACAGGCAGTGAGCTTGATATCAGAAAAGCCATGAGGCATTTCTGCAGGTATCCAATCAGTGATAAGCAGGTTATCAAGACCGATGACCACAGGCTTTCAAGACGCGCGGCCGAGGTGATAGCCAATAATTTCAGAAGCGTAAATCTGTCGATGGCAGTTGACATGATACATCATGTGGAGAGACGCTTTGATATCATCTTTACGGATTACACATTTCAGATGCTGGCAGAGTATATAGCCATTGCACTTTTCAGGGTGGATGTGGAGAAAGAGCTGAAGCCGGATGAGTTAGATTTGTCGAACCAGAAAAATAGATTCATAATGGCAGAGCATGAGAACATGGCAAAGGAGGCAGCAGGCTTTCTGGAAAGATATCACGGCATCAGCCTCTCACAGCCTGAAATCATGTATCTGGCAATGCTTTTTTCCTGTGCCGAGGGACAAAACCGCGTTGTCATGTCCTGTGAGGAGGCGCTTAGCATAGAGGATGAGATGATAGTGTATCTGTCAAATCTTCTCGCTGCCAATCTGATTGAAAATGAGCTTCTACGTGAGAGCATGCGTAGCTTTTTGCCGGGCTCCATTGCGAGGACTCATTTTGGCATAGAGATAGACAATCCGTTTCTTTCCGATATCACACAATCGTATGCCAGTCTCTTTACGGTATGCTTTACGGTATCAAGATACTACGAAAAGTACACAGGCGCCATGCCGAGCGAGAATGAGATAGCATTTATTGCCTTGCAGGTGGGCGGTGCCCTGCACAGAAATCCTATGACAGTGCGCGCAGTGTTAATCGGTGCAGCAGGCTATGCGACCGGCAGTATAATAGCGGGTAAAATAGAAAACAGAGTGCCGGATGTAAGGATAGTAAGCATTTTGTCGTCAGACCGCATAGAGCATATTGACGAGTATGACTGCGACCTCATACTCTCGACCATAGACACACGGGCAGATATCCACAAGGATATGAGATTTCTGTATGTTTCTCCACTAATCAGTGCGCAGGATGAGAAAAATATCAGAAACAAGTGCTTTGAGCTCATGACCGGCCAGAGCGCGGAGGTCAGCGAGTTTTCACAGATGCTGTCGGAGGAATTTATCATATTTGAGAAAAAGGCGAAAAACCGCAAGGATGTTTTAAAGCGTGCGTGCCAGCTTCTCATAAACAAAGGAATAGTGCAGAGCGAGTTTGCGAGGGATGTACTGGAGCGTGAGAAGGTGGAGGCAACCGCCGTGGGCTGCAATATAGCCATACCGCACGGAAAGCCTGAGCATGTAAACCGCTGCCAGATACTTGTGATACGTCTCGACAAGCCGATAGAGTGGGGCGAGAGAATGGCAGACATGATATTTCTGCTTGCGATAAACTTTGACAGTGTCAACACGACAAAGGCATTTTTCCATGATTTCACAAAGCTTCTGAATGAAAATGGAGCGACGGACAGGCTCAGGGAGGCTGCTTCACCTCATGAGCTTTGTGCAGCTATCCGGAAAGAGCTGGGGTGGAACTGAATATCACATTAATACAAAATTGCACCAGAGATGGTGCAATTTTGCATTTTGGGGAATATTGAAAAAACTCATACCGCACAGTACAATAAAACCATAGAAAGCAACGGACATATGACAGGCTGATGAATAGCAGAGAGCGATACAGTTAATCATATGTGTGAGCGAAATAAACAAAACCAATAATTTTAAATTCAGGAGGACAAAACTATGGTAAGCAAGACAATGGTAGTAAAAGCAGCAGAGGGACTTCACATGAGACCTGCAGGAGTTATCGCAAGAGAGGCAGGCAAGTTTGATTCAGATGTAACAATCGTATTCGGCGACAAGAGAATCAACGCAAAGAGCCTTGTAAACATCATCGCAGCATGCATCAAGAAGGATGCAGAGATTACATTCGAGTGTGAGGGAGCTGACGAGGAAGCAGCACTTGCAAAGATGGAAGAGCTCGAGGCAGACAACTTCGGAGATTAATCAACCAGCAAAGTCAATCGGAGGTGTGATATGTACAAAGGAATCGCCGGCTCAGAAGGAATCGGAATCGGAAATGTGGTCATTATCGAAGAGCATGAGATAGTGATTGAGAATAAGAAAATTACAGATACAGACGCTGAAATCGCACGTCTCCAGGGAGCCATTGAGAAATTTGTAAATGATACAAACGCCATGGCAGACAGAATGGAAAAGACAGTCGGAGCAAAGGATGCGGATATCCTTCGCGGACATATCCAGATGCTTCAGGATCCGACCATAGAGGAGCAGATTACAGCGCTCATAGTAAGTGAGAAAATCACGGCAGAGAAGGCGCTCGACCAGGTGCTTGAGCAGACAGCAGAGATATTTGCACAGATACCGGATGAGCTTTTGCAGCAGAGAGCAACAGATTTCAGGGATATCAAAGCCAGAATCCTTAAGATTCTGCTTGGAATCGAGGACTATGATATCTCAGCAGCTCCGGCAGGCACAGTGCTCGTGGCACATGACCTGACACCATCCATGACAGCAGGTATCGTGGCAGAGAATATCGCAGGAATACTCACAGAGGTGGGCGGCAGAACCTCCCACTCAGCAATACTTGCAAGAGCAATGGAAATCCCGGCAGTTCTCAGTATTGATGGAATCTGCACAGCTGTCAAAAATGGTGACAGAGTGGTACTCAACGGAACAAGCGGAGAGGCAATCGTAAACCCTGACGCTGAGACAGAGCAGAAATTCGCTGGGCTGCTTGAGGAATACAAAAAAGAGAAAGAGCTCTTAAAGAAATTTGCGGGTGTGCCGACAGTATCAGCAGACGGCACAAAGGTAGAGCTTGTATGCAATATCGGAAAGCCTGAGGACGCAAAGAAAGCTGTAGAGTGTGACGGAGAGGGAATAGGACTTTTCCGTACAGAGTTCCTTTTCATGGACAGAGACACAATTCCTACAGAGGAAGAGCAGTTTGAGGCGTACAAATCAGTAGCAGAGACAATGAAGGGCAAGCCTGTCATCATCCGTACACTCGATATCGGAGGAGACAAGGAAATCCCATATCTGGGCCTTGAGAAAGAGGACAACCCATTCTTAGGCTACAGAGCTATCAGATTCTGCCTCCAGAGAACAGATATTTACAATACACAGCTTCGTGCACTTGTGAGAGCCAGTGCATTCGGCAGGATAAAGATAATGGTACCGCTTGTGACAGGAGTAGATGAGCTTCGCAGTGTAAAGGCAATGGTAGCTGACATCATGAAAGAGCTTGATGCAGAGGGCATTGCATACAATAAGAACCTCGAAATCGGTATCATGATGGAGACACCGGCAGCCTGCATGATGGCAGATGTGCTTGCAAAAGAGGCAGCCTTCTTCAGTATCGGAACAAACGACCTGACAGGCTACACAATGGCAGTAGACCGTGGAAACTCAAAGGTAGCATACCTTTATTCAGCCTTCAATCCGGCAGTGCTTCGCGCAATCAAGCGTATCATCGAGTGCGGTAAGAAAGAGGGTATCATGGTAGGCATGTGTGGAGAGGCAGCAGCAGATCCAAAGCTCATTCCACTGTTACTCGCATTTGGACTCGACGAGTTCTCAGTGAGTGCCACAAGTGTGCTCAAGACCAGAAAGACCATCGCAGACAGCAGCATGGCAGACTGCAAGGCATTGGCAGACAAGGTAATGGCATGCGCTACAGAGGCTGAGGTACAGGCGGTGCTTGCACAGCAGTAGATGCTAAATCCAAACAAGTATAAAAGTTAGTAAAAGAGTATAAATAAGAGTAAAATATAAAAGTATAACATTGAAATTTATTATAAAGACGGCTGAACCGGTGGGGACCGGGACGGCCGTCTTTTTTGTGTACGCGAAATGTGAGATAAATATTTAGTCATTTACGATTTAGTTATTTACGATTAACTAAATTACGATTGACTAAATCATATATAAGTAATAAAATATTGTGTATAGAAATGGAGGGAGAAGAGCTATGTTTATAGGAAGAGAAAAAGAGCTTGCAACTTTAAACGGATTATATAATTCGGATAAATTTGAATTCGCAGTAATCTACGGCAGACGAAGAGTGGGGAAGACAGCTCTCATAAGCCATTTTATACAGGATAAAAAAGCAATATATTTTATGGGAGTAGAGAGCAACGAAAAGCAGAATCTGGAGAACTTTAGTCAGGCAATCATGGAATATGCTTCAGGAATAATGCCGGGGACTTCATTTGTGTCATTTCAGGCTGCAATAGAATATGTATTTAAATTATGTGAAAATGAAAGACTGGTGCTTGTCATAGATGAGTATCCATATGTGGCAAAAGCTTCGAAAAGCATGGCTTCAACCTTGCAGATGCTTATTGATAAAAATAAAGATAATTCTAAAATGATGCTTATATTATGTGGCTCATCTATGTCTTACATGGAAGATAATGTGCTGGCGTATAAGGCACCTTTGTATGGCAGAAGAACTGCCCAGATGAAAATACTTCCGTTTGATTTTGAGGATAGTTGCAAATATTTCAACGGATTTTCAGCAGAGGATATGGCTCTGATATATGGTATTGTTGGTGGTACTCCGCAATATCTTTTACAGATGAATGACAGCATGAGTGTAGAGGATAATATAAAAAATGTGTTCCTCAACCCAGCATCGGCAATATTTGAGGAACCTGAAAATCTGTTAAAGCAGGAAGTCCGTGAACCTGCTGTATATAATGCAATAATAACAGCAGTAGCAATAGGCAGCTCCCGTATGTCGGAAATCGCAACCAAGATAGGCGAAACGACAAGTGTATGCTCACAGTATATGAAAAATCTGATTAATCTTGGCTTAATACGGAAAGAAACTCCATATGGCGAAAAGGAGTCCAGAAAATCAATATATGCAATAGCTGATAATATGTTTAGATTCTGGTATCGGTTTATACCTGATAATAATTCTATCATTAGCAGAGGTGCAACAGAACTTGCGTATAAAAGAATTGCTCCCAATCTGTCAGATTATATGGGCAGGATATTTGAAGAAATATGTATGCAGTATCTGTGGAAATTGCTGCTTGATGGGAAAGCACCTGTGGAATTTAGCAATCTTGGACGATGGTGGGGAACAGATCCACAAGAGAGAATACAGACAGAAATTGATATAATGGGTGATCAGGATAAAAGCACTGCATTGTTTGGAGAATGTAAGTGGATAAATGAAAATGTGGATGTAAAAGTACTCGAAAAGCTGAAAAAGAGAAGCAGATTATTTAGATATGAGAATGTCCATTTATTTTTATTCGCAAAAAAAGGATTTACCCAAGGGTGTATTGAGGAAGCCGGAAAAATGGGAAATGTATCGCTGGTGACATATGATCAGATATATGAATATTTAAATGATAGAGGGATAACTGCTTTTTAAGTATATATGGATTTTTTACTGAATTTAATCAAAGTTGAGGATATAAGATGTACAAGATATTAATAGTCGAGGATGATGAAACAATTCGTAATGGAATAAAGACATTATTAGAATTACAGGGATATTATGTCGATATTGCTGTAAATGGTGTGGACGGTTTAAAGAAATTCGATGAAACATATAGCCTGGTTATTATGGATATAATAATGCCGTTGTTATCAGGTATTGATGCCTGCAAAAAATTGAGGGAAGAATCAAGTGTCCCAATTTTATTTCTTACTGCAAAATCATCAGAAATAGATATAATGCAAGGCTTTGAAGTGGGCGGTGATGATTATCTTGTGAAGCCGTTTTCCAATATGGAGCTTATATCGCGTGTCAAGGCATTATTAAGGCGTAGAAATGTATATGATAGAGAAATAATTGATGACAATGCAGGAAATGAATATATAGACAGAAAAGATATAAGGATATACGAAAATAAGAATAGAGTAGAAGTGAATGGCATAGGTGTTAAATTTACACGAAAAGAGTATGAAATAATCAAATTGCTTGCAAAACATCCTGATAGAATATATACACTTGAGGTGATTTATTCAAATATTTGGGAAGAGCTGTATACATATAATTCGGGAAATACAGTTATGGTACACATAAAAAATATAAGGAATAAATTCTATGAAATATGCAACCGGGCTGTCATAGAAACTATATGGGGAAAGGGATACAAATTTGAAAAGTGATTTTAAAGCAGTAAAGGCAGTTCAAATTATATTTGGTGCAATAATATTATCGTGCTGTATATTTGGGGGGATATATGGCATAGGGATAAATGGTCTTACTCTTTTTTTTAATAATTCAAGATATATTTATGACCATGAATCTCCATATGTTCAGGAATTTCAACAGTATGTGTCTCAGAAAAATATAGCCGCATCAGATATATCGGAATGTGATGAATGGATGGATTATCATTGTGTTTTGTTTTGCATTATAGAAAAAGATGGAGAAGCTGTATATAGTAAATTGAATGTAGATAAATTTATTGTATCAGCGAAAAACATGTATGATAGTAGAAAAATTGCTAAATATCAACTACCGGTAAATTTTGCTGACGGAGAGGCTAATGTATATATATATGCCGGATATACTGAAAAGTATTATTTAGGAGTCATAATTTTAGGCATTGTAATATCAATCTTAAGCGGAGCTTATGTAATCTATAGATGTGTTAATAATATCATAAAAGATTATAAAGTAAATATTGGTAAGGCACATGAGCAGGAACGGAAAGCACGGGATGAAAAAGATCAATTGATGAGAAATATGGCTCACGATTTAAGAACACCATTAACGGGATTGATGACATACATTGATATCTTAAAATTGCAAAACAAATCAAATGAGAGCATTAACAAAAATTTGGATATTCTGACATCTAAAGTTAATGAATTAAGAGATCTTTCAAATCTGTTACTGGATTTTTCTATTGCAAGTTCAGACGAGAATATACATTTGGACGAGCCTTCTTTCGTAGAATATGCAATAGGAGATTATCTTTCTGAAATGCATACCATTATAAGCCAGAATGGTTTTTGTGTTAATATTGATGGCATTTATTGGGAAAAGGTTAAAGTTGCTGTAAATGGAAGTTTACTATCAAGAATATTTAGTAACCTTACTAATAATATTTGCAAGTATGCTGATATTGATGAGCAAGTGGTCATGGAAACAGTATATTCAAAAAATATATTTGAAATATGCATAAGCAACACGGTGTGTAAGGAAAAAAGCTTATTGGAGAGTACAGGATTAGGACTAAAAAATGTTGAGCTGTTGATGAGACGTATGCATGGCAGAGCAATTTACGAAACAAAAGAATACTGCTATTATGTAAAATTGCGATTTCCGATTACGAACTGAACTACAAACTTCAGAAATCTTTAGAAATTTTCAGAAAATTTCAGAAGTTCCTTTCTTTTTCTTTAAAATATTGTGATACGATTTTTTTGTAGATATCTATAGGAACAATTAATAAATAAATGAAAACGGAAGAGAAAAATATGCTATATATAAAAAAGTATTCGGGGTTTATTATTTCCATTGTTATAGGACTGCTCCTTTATGAAGAAGCAAATTACGCATATACATATAGAGCTGCAACTGCTTATTCTGATCATATGATATACAGACTGATACTTAGTATGGGATCCGGAAGCAGTGGCTGGAATGGAATCCTCTTTCCGATACTGGCAGCACTTCCTATGGGAATATCATATGTCAGAGAATATAGAAGCGGATATTTGAAGCTGCGCCTGCAAAAAATGTCAAGAAACAGGTATGTTGTTGTAACATTAATACAAAACGCAATACTTGGCGGCTTGGGGTTGCTTATTCCGTATGCTGTATATTGTCTGCATTTATATTTTCAGTATGGAACTAAGGCTTACTTGAATATAAAAGAGGGAGAGACAGTTATTATGTTTCATCCTAAGCTGGCAGCCTCGAATACTATAGCATATGTTTGTTTAATTGGTGCGTTTGTTTTATTGGCAGGAGTTACATTTGCTACATTTGCAATCGGCATATCGGCATGGATTAAAAACACTTTTCTGACACTGATACTGCCATTTGTCCTTTGCATAGCCATGGCAATATTGATACCGGATAACAGATTTGATCTGCTTTTAATATTTGCGCCTAATGGATATGCATGGGCATCTGTTCCGATAATATTAATTATGTCAGGTATATTGATTTTAACCGGTATCATTTTGTTTGCGGTAGGAGTAAAAAATAATGAAAAGTAGATGGTTGCATTTATTAATAACTATATTCATTATTTTTAGCTATATGCAATTTGAATATGTTCGTTATTGTATGGAATGTGATGCCGGATATCAGGAGTATTCATATGCCAATGCAGTTATAAATATCGTTGGAGACAGATATTTAATATTGCTTGTCAGCGGGATTTTAATTGTATGGAGCATTGCCGGATTATTGGCGGTTACACGGAATAATTTTTATCTTAAATTGCGGATTGGAAGTGAACATAGGGCAAATGTCATTGAAGTAGTGTATGCATTCAAATATGCAGTTATCATTGCAGTTATCCAGTGGGTGGTAATTAATATGATTGCTGTTGTAAATAGTTTTTATAATGTTCAGTCGCAGATGCTTCATGTGACAAAAGTGTATCAGCTATTTGGCAACTTATTGTTATTTTACTGGCTGCTGGGTTGTGTTACCATTTTATTTAACAAATTGATAAATACAGGATGGGCAGCTAATATCTGCAGTATTGTATGCCTGCTTATAAATATTGTTATCAGCAATAGGATAAGCTTTAAAGATTCTTTTATTGGAAGAAAATCATGGATTGCCCATTTGATGGTTACAGATGTAAAAACATATAGCTTTTATATTGTTTATTGGTCTGTGAGTATTGCGTTTGTTATAATGGTTATATTTTATAGAGCCGTTATACTCAACTTTTTTAAAAGACTGATTGCAATATGTGTTAAGTCATATTATGGTCTTACGTTTATGGCAGCAGTTGTTATATGGAGCATATACGGATTTGTTTCAAAACAATATATGTCAGGCATTACAGACTATTTTGCCGGATTTAAAAAGCTTGATATTTTTTTACTGCTATATTTGTTTTATCAAATGCCAATCTGGATTTTATTGTATTATTTTTTGACAAAGAACTTTTCGTTTTACTATATTCAGTTTGCCTTGAGAAAAGGAAATACAATTAGCTGGATGAAGCATCTGGCGATAATATTTCTGGTATGTACTTATCTGTATTACGGAGTGGGAATGATAGTAATAGCATTTATTTCGGGAACGGTAATAAATGTAAATTTGATAATGGAAATGAGTAATATGATTTTACAGACAATAGCCTTGTTACTGCTGGTATTTCTATGCTGGTTGCATGAAGCCGGAGATAAACATATGGGATTTATAATAATTACTATATGCCATATTGTGGCAGGAACATTATTTTCGTGGCTTCCGCTTACACAGGGGCTGTATATTTCACATATGACATCTCAGCCTGAGTGTATGGTATTTCAAATGGCAGAGTGTCTTGTTATAGGAACGGGCGTTGCTGTAATATTAAAAAATAAACAAGAGTATATAATTTTACGTAAGTGGAAGGCAGAAAATATATGAATATAGAGCTGGATAATGTATCAAAGAATTTTAAAAATCAGACCGTGTTGGAAAATGTCAATTTAAAATTGGAATCTGGGAAAATATATGGTCTTGTTGGAAGAAACGGTAGTGGAAAAAGTGTTTTATTGAAGATAATGACTGGGTTAATGGAGCCGTCGGATGGAATAATAAAATACGGAGGCATCCCTCTGAAAAAAGGACAGTATGCAAAGGATGTTGGAATAGTGCTGGACTGCATAGGCTTCATGCCGGAGTATACTGCAAAGGAAAATTTACTTTTACTGGCAAAAATTAATAAGAAAACAGGAGAAGAAAGAATCAATGAAATTCTCAAACAGGTGGGCCTTGAGCCGGATTCCAAAAAGGTTTATCGTAAGTTCTCTTTAGGTATGAAGCAGAAGCTGGCAATAGCTCAGGCTTTTATGGAAGAGCCTAAGGTATTGCTCTTGGATGAGCCGATGAACGCACTGGATGAACAGTCTGTTCAGGATATGAGAATAATGTTTAGGGAATATGTGAATAAAAAACCTGCTATTATGGTTATAACAAGTCACCATAAGGACTGTCTCTTATACACATCTCCGAGCCCACGAGACGGACTCCTATCTCGTA
>ENA-OZLX01000260-OZLX01000260.1-human-gut-metagenome-genome-assembly--contig:-NODE-260-length-15316-cov-4.781207_pt1 | contig 15316 bp, 8 predicted proteins | sample MGYA00244184_ERZ653803 | MGnify/ENA primary metagenome ERZ653803 (study PRJEB26926, sample SAMN06164781) | human gut metagenome | biome: ENVO:00009003; feature: ENVO:2100002; material: ENVO:00002003...
ATTTATTTTTATTCACATTTTTACTGCTATCGGCAAAAAGTTTTGCTCAAGACAAAGATTTCAATTACAAGTTCTACGGACAAATCCGCACCGACTTCTATTACAATAGTCGTGCCAATGAAGAAACTGTTGACGGGCTCTTCTATATGTATCCTAAAGATAAAGTGTACGATGCAACAGGTAAAGACCTGAATGCGACAGCTAATGGAAGCTTTTATACTTTATATACCCGTTTGGGAATAGATGTGCAAGGTCCCAAGTTGGGAAGAGCAAAAACCTCCGCAAAAGTAGAAATGGACTTCCGCGGATCAGGAACAACCTTCTCCACTATACGTCTGCGCCATGCCTATTTAAACCTTGATTGGGGAAAACCGTCTTTACTGTTGGGACAAACCTGGCATCCGTTATATGGTGACGTTGCTCCACAAATTCTGAATCTGAATATGGGAGCTCCTTTCCAACCGTTCAGCCGTGCCCCACAAATACGATTCCGCTACAAAGCTGGTGATATACAACTGACAGGCGCGGCTATTTGGCAATCCCAATACCTGTCTCAAGGTCCTGATGGGAAAAGCCAGAAATACATAAAAGAAAGTTGTATACCCGAAATCTATATTGGTGCAGATTACAAAAGAAGCAACTGGCTAGTGGGAGCAGGCATTGAAATGATTTCATTAAAACCTCGTACTCAATCGGTAGTAGAAGATGAAGTTTACAAAGTGGATGAACGTGTCACTGCCCTGTCTTACGAAGTTCACATGAAATATACTTCTCCCCTATGGTATGTGGCAGCAAAAAGTATTTTGGGTTCCAATCTTACACAAGTATCCATGCTGGGCGGATACGGTGTAAAATCCACTGATGCCCGTACGGGAGAACAAGAGTATTCCCCCAACCGGAATTCTAGTTCATGGCTGAACATTGCATACGGTAAGAAATGGAAACCGGCTGTTTTTTTAGGTTATATGAAAAATTTAGGAACGAGTGACGAAATAAGTAAAATGTATGGTACAGGAACCAATGTAGACCAATTGGTAAGTACCAGCGCAGAACTAACCTATAATGTGCCTCACTGGAAATTGGGAGTTGAATACAATCTTACTTCCGCATGGTATGGTTCCATGAAAAGTTCTAACGGAAAAATTATTGATACTCATTCTGTTTCAAACAACAGACTGGTAGCAACAGTTTTGTTCATGTTCTGAAAAGTACAAAATAAAGAATATAAAAAAGGCAGCTTTCGAAAAGGCTGCCTTTTTTATATATAGCAGAAAATTAATTATTCACCTTTGATAGCTGCAACACCCGGAAGAATTTTTCCTTCAATTGCTTCCAACAAAGCACCGCCACCGGTAGAGATATAAGAAACCTGGTCAGCCATGCCGAACTTGTTGATACAAGCTACAGAGTCACCACCACCGATCAATGAGAATGCACCGTTCTTAGTTGCTTTTGCGATAGCTTCAGCGATAGCACGTGAACCGGCAGTAAAGTTATCGAATTCAAAAACACCGGCAGGACCGTTCCACAGAATAGTCTTGGCATCTTCAATAGCAGCAGCAAATGCTTTCTGAGTTTCAGGACCTGCATCCAAACCTTCCCATCCGTCAGGAATATTATTTGCAGGAACAACCTGAGTATGAGCATCGTTAGAGAATGCATCAGCAGCCACACAATCAGAGCCCAATACCAAATTCACACCTTTAGCTTTAGCCTTAGCAATGATATCAAGAGCCAAATCCAATTTGTCATCTTCTACGATAGAATTACCAATTTTTCCACCTTGAGCTTTTGCAAAAGTATAAGTCATACCACCGCAAAGAATCAAGTTATCCACTTTATCCATCAGGTTTTCAATGATACCAATCTTAGTAGACACCTTGGAACCACCCATAATAGCAGTGAACGGGCGCTTGATATCTTTCAGAATATTATCAACAGCTTGAACTTCTTTTTCCATCAAATACCCCAACATCTTGTTGTCCGCATCGAAATAGTCAGCGATAACGGCTGTAGAAGCATGTTTACGGTGAGCAGTACCGAATGCGTCATTGATATAGCAATCAGCATAAGAAGCCAAAGTCTTGGCAAATTCTTTCTGAGAAGCCTTCATCGCTTTCTTGGCATCTTCGTATGCAGGATCTTCTTTGTCAATGCCAACAGGCTTTCCTTCTTCTTCAGGATAGAAACGCAAATTTTCCAACAACAGGACTTCACCCGGTTTCAAAGCAGCTGCAGCATCACCGGCTTTCGCACAATCAGGAGCAAATTGAACAGGTACACCTAATTTTTCAGAAACAGCATCGACAATCTGGCTCAATGAATATTTAGCATTTACCTTACCTTTGGGTTTACCCATGTGTGACATGATAATCAAGCTGCCACCATCAGCCAACACTTTTTTCAGTGTAGGAAGAGCACCACGGATACGAGTATCATCAGTAATTTTACCATTTTCGTCCAAAGGTACATTGAAGTCCACACGGACAATTGCCTTTTTACCGGCAAAGTTGAATTTGTCAATTGTCATCATAATCTCTTATTTTTGTTTATAGTGTATAAATACAATCTCGCTTATTTTGGGTGTTGCAAAGTTACTAATATTTTTTATTAGCAGTGTGTCAGGGGGGTAATAATTTTACTTGAAATGAAAAAAGAGGATAAAAAGCACTTTTTTTGAGAAAATCGAAAAAAAAATCATTTTTCCACTAGGGTTGTTTCCAGCTATCCTGTTCTATATACAAAATGCAGAAAGAATGAAAACCGAATTGCTACATAAATATTTCAGAGGAGAAACCACCGAAAAAGAGGAAAACCAGATTGTGGAATGGGTAGAAAGCAGTGTAGAAAACAAGGAACACTTTCTAAAAGAGCGAATGCTGTTTGATGTAACCCTTTTTTCTGACGGTTCGAACATACAACGGAAACCGAAAGGGCATCTGTACCTGTACCCACTGATTGCCATTGCCGCCATGCTGGCTATTGTTTTTGTAATGGATTTGCCACATATGCATAAACCTAAACAACAATTGTCACAAACCATCCGTATTCCAGCAGGTCAACGTGCACAGATGGATCTTCCTGACGGTTCTATAGTATGGTTGAATTCCCAAACCACACTAACTTATGATGAAAACTTCGGTAAAAAAGACCGTAAAGTCACGTTAGACGGAGAAGCCTATTTCGAGGTGGCACACAATAAGGAGATTCCTTTTTATGTGCAGACAGAAAACATAAAGGTGCAAGTCACCGGAACAAAATTCGATGTATGCTCCTATAAAGGTTCAAACAGCTTTATAGCCAGACTGATAGAAGGTTCCATCAACTTGCTTACCAACAATGCAAAAGAAGAAAAGCCAATTACCAGCCTGACAAAAGGAAAGTATTTCTCAATGGAAAACGGCAAATACAAAACGGGCGAAATGAGCAGTAACAATGCTTTGGCATGGATGCAAGGCATTTATTATTTCGATGATGTTCCGTTTAAAGAGTTACTGGACAAGATTGCTCTATATTATAATTATAAGATAACAGTGAAGAATCCTAAAATCTTAGAGAACTACCGCTGCACTGGTAAATTCAAAGATTTGGACGGCATAGAGCATATACTAAAAGTTATACAAAAAGACCATCCGTTTAAATACAATATTGATAACGAACATAACAAGATAACCATAGAATAAAATCACAATAGAAGTTTAACCTTAAAAAATGAACTGTTATGATTACATAAAAACCTTTGAAAAAAGAATCGGAAAGTACCCCCATACTCCCCGATTCGACAGCTAACAATTGACCTTAATCAAATTTATTAACTTAACACATTACAAAGATATGAGAAAAATTTCTTTGGAAGGGTACTTATGCCCAAAAAGTTTAGCTTTTAAACAAATATTACGAACTATGAAGATCACCTTAATTCTTCTGTTAACCACAGCATTCAGCGCATTCAGTATGGATGTACACTCTCAGAACGCCAAAGTCAGTCTGGATACCAACATCATGAAGGTAGCCCAATTGATTTCTGCCATCGAATCACAAACTAATTACCTGTTTGTCTATAGTAAGAAAAATGTAGATCTAAGCCGCAAGGTAAAAATCAACGCAAAAAATAAAGCCGTATCCGAAATTCTAGATGAAGTTTTTTCCGGAACTGGTATCACTTATGTTATGGAAGGTAAAAACATTGTTTTGACAAAAGAAAGCAATATAGCCCGTGAGGAAGTAAAACAGCAAAATACAATTACTGTTAAAGGTGCTATAACTGATATGCAAGGTGAAGCAATTATCGGTGCAAACATTATTCAACAAGGTACTACTAACGGTACAATTACCGATATTGACGGTAACTTTACGTTAGAAGTTCCGGCTGATGCACAACTGGTTATATCTTATATCGGTTATAAAAAAGTCATAATTCCAGTAAACGGAAAGACTAATTTTACCATTAAAATGGAAGATGATGCATTGAAACTGGAAACTGTTGTAGTAACCGCTATGGGTATTAAAAAGAAAGAAGCCTCTTTAACTTATTCCACTCAGCAACTGAATGGTGACGAACTGAATAAAGTAAAGGACGCTAATATGATCAATTCATTAGCCGGTAAATCTGCCGGTGTGCAAATAACAAAGAGTTCATCCGGTCTGGGAGGTTCGGCAAAAGTATCTATCCGTGGTGCACGTTCAGCATTCGCCAGTGGTAACAACCAACCGTTATATGTCATAGATGGCGTTCCTATGCTGAATATCACAACAGAATCAACAGCCACCGTTATGGGAGGTGAAAATGACGGGGTCAACCATGACTCTGGTGACGGTGTTTCCAACTTGAACCCTGATGATATTGAAAGTATGAGTATATTAAAAGGTGCGTCTGCCGCTGCTCTCTATGGCTCCCAAGCTGCCAACGGTGTTATTTTAATTACTACAAAATCAGGGAAAGCCGGTATGTCAAGAGTTACATTCTCCTCTAACCTGACAGTAGACCATGCTGTCAGCCTGCCGGAATTTCAAAACAATTATGGACAAACTGCCGATGGTACCAGCAGTTGGGGCGACAAAGGAAATCTGACAGACTATGATAACGTAGGTAATTGGTTTGGCAATGGTATTACAGCCATCAACTCTTTAACCTTCCAAACAGGTAATGACAAAATGCAAACTTACTTTTCTTATGCCAATACCCGGGGGACAGGTATCGTGGACTCAAATAAGCTTCAAAAGCACAATATTACTTTCCGTGAAACAGCCAGTTTCTTTAATGATCGTTTAAAATTGGACGGAAATGCCAGTTTGATGACACAAACTATCCGTAATACTCCTGCCGGAGGTGGTTATTATCTGAATCCGCTGGTTGGCTTGTATTCTTTTCCCCGTGGTGCCGATCTGGCTCCCTACGCTGAAAACTTTGAAGTTTTCGATACTGACCGCAATATGAACTTACAGAATTGGTATACAAAAAATGAAGACGGCTCATTCAGCGAATGGGATCAGAATCCGTACTGGATAAAAAATCGTGTGACCAACAAGAGTAAACGTTACCGTGCATTAGCTTCTATCAGTGCAAATATAAAAGCAACTGACTGGTTAAGTATCCAGGCACGCGGGAATGTAGACTATGTAAGTGATAAGTTTGACAACAAGATGTATGCATCAACAGCAGCAAACATTGCCGGAAAAAATGATGAAACAGGGTTACCTAACGGACGCTATGTATGGTCGGATGAACAAAACTTCCAAGTATATGGTGATTTCATGGCCATGTTCAACAAAACCTTTGGTGATTTTTCCATCAATGCCGCATTAGGAACCAGCATTAACGTCAGCAAAGCCAATTCTTTAATGATCGACTCCAAAACAGCATCTTTATATCGTCCTAATGTATTTACCGTTTCCAATATCATATTCTCTTCAAAGGGATATATCAACCAAACAATTGATGCGAAACGTACTATACAATCTTTATTTGGTACAGCACAAGTGGGTTGGAAAGATGCTATTTATTTAGATATTACAGCACGTAATGACTGGTCTTCCACCCTGGCAAACACAGAAAGTATGAAAAATGGATTTTTCTATCCGTCAGTAGGTTTGACTTGGATTATGAGCAACAGCATCAAACTACCGGAATGGATCAATTTTTCAAAATTCCGTGGTTCATTTGCACAGGTCGGCAATGACCTTCCCATCGGCATCACCAATTTAGCTGACATCATTCAATGTGGTGGAAGTATCCAAACAAACGATATAGAACAACGTGGTGATTTGAAACCGGAAATCAGTACTTCCATTGAATTCGGTACAGAATGGAAGTTTTTCAATAATCGCTTCGGAATTGACTTTACATGGTATCGTACAGATACAAAAAACCAACTGTTAAGAGTAGCCAATCCGGCTGGTTCACTTTATGCGTTCCGTTATATCAATGCAGGTAAAATTCGTAACACTGGTATCGAATTGACACTAGAGGGTACTCCTTTGATGAATGAAAATTTCCGTTGGAAAACCGCTGTAAACATGTCCATGAACAGAAACAAAGTTGTTTCCTTACACAAGGACTATAAATCATTCCGCTACGGTTCTGAAGGATTCTCCATGGCTTATGACATGTGGGTAAAAGAAGGTGGAAAACTGGGAGATATTTATGGAAACGGATTCGAAAGAGATGAAAATGGTAAGATTAAATTAAACGAGACAGGAAATCCAATCAAAGTTACAGGTAACAATACTTTACTAGGCAATGCTAATCCTGATGCTTTATTAGGATGGAGCAATACCTTTACTTACAAAGGATTTACTTTGTATTTCTTGATTGATGCACGTATCGGAGGAGATGTCATGTCATTGACACAAGCACATCTTGACGCAATGGGAGTCAGCAAAGAATCCGGAGAATCCCGTGATCGCGGTTATGTGGAATATGAAGGCATCCAATTCAAAGATGTTCCTAACTTCTATGGTACAGTCGGAGGACGTAACGGCATCTCAGAATACTATATGTATGATGCAACGAATGTACGCTTACGAGAATTGACACTAGGCTATTCATTCCCGGAAACCCTCCTTGCCAAAACCAAATTCATCAAAGGATTAGATCTCACATTGGTTGCACGTAACTTATTCTTTTTGTACAAAGATGCTCCATTTGACCCGGATGCAACTTTATCAGTAGGTAATACTCTGCAGGGCGTTGATGTTTTCGGCATGCCGACTACACGTAATATTGGTTTCAACGTTAAATTTACATTCTAATTTTAAAACAAAGACATTATGAAAAGTTCAAAATATATTTCAATTTTATGCGTGGGAAGCCTTCTGAGTTTAGCCTCATGCACAGACGGATTCGAATCTGACAATAAAATCAACGGTAGTTTTGATGATACTGTAAAAGAATATGATTTCCAAAAATACACTACTAACTTTGAGACAATTCAAAAAGGTATTTATTTTAACTACGACTGGGGAGAAGGCACCACTTGGCCTTGGCAGACATTCCAAAACTTGAATCATGATATGTTCTCAGGATATTTTCATGATTTTGCCTCCAAATTCGGCGATAAAAATACAGTATATGCATTAGAGGCCGGATGGACAGCCAGTGCGTGGAATTATACTTATAATTATATATTTCCAGTAGCCCATAAATCAACATTAATTACACAAGATGAAGCCAAATACAAACATTTTTATGGTGCAACCCTTGTTTTAAAAGTAGAAGCCATGCACCGTATAACTGATACTTATGGCCCTATTGTCTATTCTAAATTCGGAAAAAACGAAACAAACTCTGTTGATACCCAGGAAGAAGCTTATAAAGCATTCTTTGATGATCTGGATAAAGCTGTAGACGCATTGGATACTTATTTGAAAGAAGGCGGCAAAGAAGATGGCGTGAAAAGCATTAATATGTGCAATTGTCCTACAGCCAGCAGATGGATAAAATTTGCCAATTCATTACGTCTTCGTCTAGCTATGCGCGTATCTAATGTAAATAAGACACTTGCTACCAGTGAAGCCCGAAAAGCATTAGAAAACTCTTATGGTGTCATAGAATCTTCTGATGAAAACATACAAATCTCCGGTAAGGGGTATCAAAACCCGTTAGCAGGTGTTGCCGGTTGGGGAGAAACCTATATGGGAGCAACAATAGCTTCTGTCCTAAACGGTTATGAAGATCCACGCATCAGTATATATTATAATCCGGCGACATTGGCAGAGCATACAGAGGAATATCTAGGAGTACCTCAAGGAGTATATGCCAAGGACGGTGACCCCAATTATTACCAAAGCTATTCCTTTATCAACACCCAAACAATCACAGCATCCACACCCGCCGTTCTTCTGACAGCAGCAGAAACTTGGTTCTTACGTGCTGAAGCATCTTTACGAGGTATCAATCCGAAAAACGAAAGCGCAAAGCAATGTTATGAAACCGGTGTCCAAACTTCATTCAACCAATGGGGCGCCGGAGATGCAAGCCTATATCTGACAAGTAAAGGTAAACCGACAGATTACATTAATTACGCAGCAGGCCCCGGAAAAGACATGAAAGCATTAATAACCACCACTCCCAATTTTGACGATGCAGTTAATCAAGAAGAACAACTTGAAAAAATTATCACTCAAAAATGGATTGCTTGCTGGCCAGAAGGCATGGAAGCATGGGCAGAACAGCGCCGTACCGGATATCCGAAATTATTCAAAGTACAAACCAACAACAGCAATGGTACAATTGATACAGACATCATGATTCGCCGCCTCCCCTTCTCACAAGATGATGCCAAAAAAGATCCTGAGCAGTATAAAAATCTGTGTACGGCTCTTGGTGGTGCAGACAATGGCGGTACACGGCTATGGTGGGACACAGGTAAAAACAACTTTTAATTCATATTTCAGTAACAACTATTATTTATAAGAGAGATTTTTAAATGTTTCACTTAATCAAGGTATTAGCATAAGGCAAAAAGATTTCATAAGACGGGGAGCGTGATGTTTCCCGTCTTTTTCTGTTTTTCATACGGCATTCTATTTTATTTTTCTATCTTTGTTCAAGCTATGAAATAACATACCTATACAGCAAACTTTTTCCGGATATTCATCGTTTAACTGAAAAAAATATATGAAAAAGTTTCTAAGTAATACTATCGTACAACTGCTTATTGCCGTAATTATCGGACTGTTGGCAGGCTTTGTTGTTAATGACGCAGTGCTGGAAGTCGTTATCTGTATAAAGCACATCACGGGACAGATTATATTTTTCCTGGTTCCCCTTATTATTCTGGGATTCATAGCCCCCTCTATTGCCCATTTGCGCAGCAATGCATCAAAGATGCTTTTATTCGCTTTCGGCATAGCCTACCTATCATCTATCGGAGCCTCTTTTTTCGGAGCAGCCGTAGGTTACAATGTGATTCCTTTTCTGCATATAGCCGATGATGCCAATACACTGAAAGCATTGCCGGAAAATTTACTAAAAATAGATATTCCACCGGTCATGAATGTTATGACGGCCCTTGTACTGGCAGCTTTGATAGGACTTGCTACTGCTTGGGTTAAATCGGATGAAATATCAAAACTACTGGATACTTTTCAAAAGATGGTACTTGAATTGGTGAAAAGAGTACTGCTTCCCGTACTTCCCGTATTTATTGCCGCTAACTTCTGCATTCTTAGCTATCAGGGAGCTGTTACGAAGCAGTTACCGGTATTCCTCTCCGTATTGATAGTTGTTATTGTTTGTCATTTCATCTGGCTGTCATTGCTTTATTTCATTGCAGCTGTTTACTCAAGAAAAAATAGTTGGCAGGTATTGAAATACTATGGTCCTGCTTACCTCACAGCATTAGGTACAATGTCTTCAGCAGCTACGCTGGGAGTGGCGTTGGAATGTGCCCGCAAAAGCCCTATCCTTCGAAAAGAAATCAGTGATGTGACGATACCTTTATTCGCCAATATACACCTATGCGGCTCTATCCTGACAGAAACCGTATTTGTACTCACTGTATCCCAAATGCTTTATGGAAGTATGCCCAGTATATTACAAATTACTTTATTTATCCTGTTATTAGGATTATTCGCCATCGGTGCACCGGGAGTACCGGGGGGAACAGTACTTGCCTCTTTAGGGCTAATCATCTCTGTTCTTCACTTTAATGAAGCCGGAACGGCATTACTACTTACGATTTTTGCATTACAGGACAGTTTCGGAACAGCTTGTAATATTACCGGAGATGGGGCACTAACGCTTATTACAGATACTTTCGAAAAAAAGATAGCTTCGAAGCCGAAGGCTTTTAAATAAAGGCTCTCTAATAGCTATCTTTTTACTTAAGGGTTTTGTAAAGTTACTTTTTTTGATATTATTGCAAATATTCTCAACCCATACTAACCACAAATCAAAAATAGATACTATGAAACGAAAAACACTTAAAAGAAAAATTTCTATTGTTGGCATTTTAGTTTTTGTCAGTATGATAGTTTATTCATGTTGGCAAGATGAATGGTCCTCCAATGTAACTGATGAAGTTATTTTTGACAGCAATAAAGAATTGACCATTGCTAAAGCAGAACAATGGTATAATGCCACCAATCCCTCAGCTACTACAGTTAGATCCTTAAGTGCTGACGGGCGAATTCCAGCAAAGCCTAATTGGAACAAGGCTAAAGAAAGTAGAAAAGGAGATTTAGAGGTAGTCGAAACAACTCTAATGACAAGCGGTAGTACATTTTTTATGGATAACGAGACAAAAGAAAAATATGAACTACAAGATGATTTGGATAAAATATATAATGTAGCACGCATGGTAATATTGAAGAATCTAGAAACAGGTGAGATTTACAACTTCATCATGGTATTCATAGGTACTTATGATTATTTGATGCATACCACCTCTTTTGAAAACAATTCTTATTTACATCGTGGAGCTGATTTTGATGGAAAAGTTTTATTCTACAATTTCAATTATGGATTGGTAAATGGTTGGAAATATGAATCAGGGAAAATAACAGCCTCCATTTCTCCGGGAACAGAGGAAGGATACCGTATGAGTTTGCAAAGAGGAAGAGTACAATCCGTATGTAATACGGAAATAGACTGGATGAAAAAGCGGAATTGTCATAATGATATCGTTTGGGATCATGAACTGGGGCTGCCCGGCATCGATGTAATTTGCGACAAGTATTTACATCCTGAGTATCATGAAGTTTGCGTTTCATTGGATGATGACGAAATGGATGGCGGAGGTGGTGGATATAATCCTCCTTCAAATCCTCCTGAAACACCTCCTACTCCTTGTAAACGTGCTAAAACATTGTCGCAGGACGCAGCATTTAAATCGCGTATAAAAGATGTGTATAGAAAAACATTTTCCGCAGGCAATACTGTGGAGCAAGGCTTTATACAGACTTCAGACGGGCAAACTATTTTCCCGAACGTACAAGAATCAGGAAGTGCCAAATTCACAAATGATCAAATAGCAGGAAAAGAAATCATGGAATGGTACCATTCCCACCCTACAGGCTCTATGATTACTTCATGGGCAGATTTAAAGGCTTTAGCTATACGATACCAACAGGGATATGTGAAATCAGAGAATTTTACTTATGGAGTAGTTTCAGAGTTCGGATGTATGAGTATTATGATAACTTCTCCCACAGATTTTAATACTTTCGCTACCAAAGTTCGAAATGGTGAACTTTCCGAAAGTTGGAACGCTTATATAGTTGGTGCAAGCGGAGGGGGAGTTGATGAATGTATAGGTCAGTTGCTTAAATTTTTAGATCGCAATAACTCCGGTCTGTCAGTGATGTTTAGTTCGAATATTGATGAAAGCAATCCGACTTGGAATGCTCAGGAACTAGCTTCTAATGGGAAATCTGTAAATATGGAATGTAACCAATAAAAAGAAAAGTCATGAAAAGAATAGAATTTGTTTTGTGTTTGTTTTTTATCAGCACAGTTAGTTTTGCCCAAAAGGAAATTGCTCCAACAAAAAACTTGGATGCTTATATCGGGACTTGGATGTATCAGTCAAATGATACGATTTTTAAAATAGTTCTTAAAAAAGGATATGCAGAGGATCAACACATGATTATAAATGGTCTTATGGGAGGATATTTTCTATCAGTGAAGGGAATAATTGTAGAAAACTATTTTAGTATCAGAGATACTATTTGGCACTTGGACAAAAAAAGGGAACTCAAGATTTTTCTATCTGGGCTTCAAACAATGCTACCAGTTTGGACTACATTGATCCTAATCGAGTCGGAGTTTTATTTTACGACCAACGGAAGAAGCACTTCGGCGGAAAAGGGATATTAGGCGGAAAAATACTTCTGCTTTCTTCCGATAAAATTCGTTGGCATCTGGATGAAAAATTAGGATTAGCCCTTGAAGAACCGGATGAATATACAGAACTGATAGGATTTTCTGTTCCTTCGGACGTGATAATGACTAAAGAGAAAGAACAATGATGTGAACAAAGACAACAAAATGTATCAAAAGCCAATGGAGAACCAACAGTAACCCCTGGCTTTTGGTACATTTATTTTCATAATCTTACAGCAAACTTGTTATTTCAAAACCTCATCCAGCTTTTGTTGCAAAGCCTCCCCTTCCAATCCTACAGCCAAGATCACCCCATTGGGGTCCAACAAGAAATTCATAGGAATCCAACGAATAGCATACTGCACGGCTGCATCCGATTTCCAGTCCTTCAAGTCTGAAACATGAGTCCATGCCAATTGATCTTTCTCAATAGCGGCCAACCAAGGTTCTTTCTTACGATCCAAAGAAACTCCTAAAATAGTAAAATTCTTATCCTTGTATTTATTCCAGGCAGCAACAATATTCGGATTTTCCTTGCGACAATCAGGACACCAGGAAGCCCAAAAATCAATCAGTACATATTTTCCTCTCAAACCGGATAATGTGACAGGATTACCGTCTACATCGGGCAATGTAAAATCCGGAGCCACAGCACCGACCTGAATATCTTCCATCCGCTTGATAAAGCCATCTATTTGACTGACATACATGGTTTCATCCAATGAAGCATCCAGTTTGGCACGCAATGCCTTCATTTCTTCCAAATTCAACTTATAAGCGAAATCCTTCACTATGAAATAAGGGGTAACAGCAGATGCCGGGTGAACAGCAACCAGACTATCTATGCTATATCCATCCTGACGAGTCAAAGGAGCATTTTGTGCATACAGATCATTAATGGCAGAACCTGTCACAGTCAGTATCTTTTCTGATTCATTCATCTTCAACTGCATCTTTTCGTTATCTAAAAAGAATACCAACGGACGTTTGCTATCCCTGAACGTAGTCAGCCCATAAGCCAATGGCTCAGTACAAACACCTTCAAATTTGAAAGTACCGTCAGTAATCACAGCCGAATCCACAGCTATGAACGATTTATCCTGATATTTTTTCAGATACACCATTCCATCTTTAACATCCGATATTTCTCCATTCAGAGTATATCCTTTTTTCTCTTCGCCACAGGACAGTACAGTCATAGCCAGTACACCAGCAAAAAGCACATTTACCATTCTTTTCATCTCTATCTTCCTTATTATTATAACTCGTCAAAAATAAATATTCCTATGCAATTATGCAAACTCCACCGTTCCTATTTGGAAATTAACTCTCCCTGAGTTACCTTTGTAACTTCAACTAACTATTATATAACCTATGAAAAAACTCCTATTTCTAGGCGCTCTCCTGTTGTCAACAGTATGTATGAACGCCCAAACTTCCGAATATTATCAGGAAGCAGCCAATCCTATTGCCACCAACCCCGCTTTATGGGCGAAAGTTACAGCTCCACAAATCAGCTGGGGAAGCACAGACATCCGCTATAAGAAAGAGGAACCGGCTCCCATCCATAGTGCGCAGAAAAGTATGAATCTTACTGCATGGAAAGGTGAGAAAATTTCAGCCCAACTGGTAGTATGGACTCCCAAAGCGCTAAATGACTTGACTTTCATGGTCAGCGATTTAACCTCAGGCAGTGCAACCATCAGTAAAGAGAATATCCGAACAGGCTTTGTCCGTTACGTTATAACCGATGAACTGAACAAAGACGGTTTGGGCGCATGTGGCTATCGAAACAGTGCTGATTTTGACTCAACTTTAGTAGCAGATGTAATAGACCATATCACTCCTACTCTAACCCTTCCCGCCAACTCCACCCAAGGGGGATGGATCAGCGTAAACATCCCTCAGGGCACTAAAGCCGGGAAATACACAGGAACCGTCACAGTGAAAGCCGACGGTATCACCTTGTCTGAATTAAAACTGAACCTCCAAGTGAAGAACCGTACTCTGCCTCCTCCTTCCGAATGGGCTTTCCATCTGGATTTATGGCAGAACCCTTATGCAGTATCCCGTTACTACAATGTGGAACCGTTCAGCAAAAAACATTTCGATTTGATGCGCCCATTGATGAAACTGTATGCCGATGCAGGTGGTAAGGTAATCACAGCCTCCATTATGCACAAGCCTTGGAACGGACAGACCTATGACGCTTTTGAAAGCATGGTCACTTGGTTGAAAAAAGCGGATGGAACCTGGTATTTTGACTATACCGTATTCGACAAGTGGGTGGAATTTATGATGGATCTTGGTGTCAAAAAACAAATCAGTTGCTATTCTATGGTTCCCTGGCGCCTTTCTTTCCAATATTTTGATCAGGCCAGCAACTCTTTTAAATTTCTGGACGCCAAACCGGGTGAAGTTGCTTATGAAGAATTTTGGATGAATATGCTGCAAGATTTCTCAAAGCATCTGAAAGCAAAAGGCTGGTTCGATATCACTCACATTGCGATGGACGAACGCCCGATGAAGGACATGCAGGAAACACTGAAAGTGATCCGTAAGGCTGATAAAGACTTTAAAGTTTCTTTGGCAGGAACTTATCACAAAGAACTATTGGATGATCTGAATGATTATTGTATCACCATTGCCGAGAAATTTGCTCCCGAAGAGATTGAAGCGCGCCGGAAGGCAGGCAAAGTAACTACTTATTATACCTGCTGCACAGAGCCCCGCCCCAACACTTTCACTTTCAGCGAACCTGCCGAAGCTGAATGGCTGGCATGGCATAGTGCGAAAGAAAATCTGGACGGATATCTTCGTTGGGCTTTAAACAGCTGGGTGAAAAATCCCCTACAAGACAGCCGTTTCACAGCTTGGGCTGCCGGAGACACGTATATGATTTATCCGGGCGCCCGTTCATCCATCCGGTTGGAACGCCTGACAGAAGGAATACAATTTTTTGAGAAAGTACGCATTCTGAAAGAAGAATTT
>ENA-OZLX01000268-OZLX01000268.1-human-gut-metagenome-genome-assembly--contig:-NODE-268-length-15014-cov-3.603583_pt1 | contig 15014 bp, 9 predicted proteins | sample MGYA00244184_ERZ653803 | MGnify/ENA primary metagenome ERZ653803 (study PRJEB26926, sample SAMN06164781) | human gut metagenome | biome: ENVO:00009003; feature: ENVO:2100002; material: ENVO:00002003...
ACTATATCAGAAAATAAAAATTATTATTTTTTCTGGATTTGATGAATTTGAATATGCAAAAGAGGCAATTAAGATCGAGGCGGAGGAGTACATTTTAAAGCCGATCAATTCCAATGAACTGCGGGAAGTGTTTGAGCGTATCAGGACAAACCTTGACAGAGAGCTTGATGAAAAACGTAATATCGAAAAACTGCGCGCTTATTATATGGAGAGTCTTCCGGTATTGCAGGAAAACTTTTATACATCATTGATTGAGGGAAGAATTCCGGCATCTGAGATTGAAAAATATTTGAAACAATACCAGATACCGTGGAGCGGACCATATTATGTGGCAACTATATTACATATCAGCACGCCGGATCCACAGCTTGAACTCGATCCGTTTTTGCTTGGAATGTCCGTCAAACAGCTTGCTGAGGAACAGTTTGTGGACAAGTGGAGATCGAACACATTCTTTTATCTCGGAGACATCCTTGTGATCACACAGTTAAAAGAAACGGAAGAAATCACGGCATATACCAATGCAATGGATCGGTTTTGCAAGCTGGCGAAACGTGTCTGCGGTGCGAAGGTGACGGCAGGAATCGGTCCGGTCTGTGATGAGATCGCAGAGCTGCCGGCTTCCTATCAGGGGGCGCGCAATGCGGTTTCCTACCGTGTGATCTATGGAAATACAAGAGCCATTAATATTGCGGAGATCGATCCGCAGGGCAGTGCAGAGGAACCGTGGGAAGAGCAGTCGATCGGGAATATTTTAAAAAAGATTAAGACCGGGGATGAGCAGGCGCTGAAAGAAGCAGTCAAAGAAAGCGTGACACAGCTTTCCGGACGTGGAGCATCACTGCAGAAATATCAGATATTTATCACGGAACTTATTGCGGAAATCTTCCGTTTTGGAACATTAAACGGGCTGAATCTGGACGAAATTTTCAGTGGTACGGGAGATATCTACCGGGAAGTTCTTCAGATGGAATCGCCGGAGGCACTGGAAAACTGGCTGCTAAAGACCGGACGTCAGATGCAGGAGATGATCCAGAATGGCAGACAGGACACGACGAAATCATTTGTCACAAAAGCGATCGAGTATGTCAGGGAACACTATGCAGATTCAGGACTCAATGTGGAGAGTGTATGTAAAAATCTTTCGGTCAGCACGGCGTACTTTTCTACCGTGTTTAAAAAGGAGACCGGAAAAACTTTTATCAATTATCTGACAGAGTATCGGATGGAACAGGCGCTTGATCTGCTTTTGAATCAGGATGAAAAAACATATGTGATTGCAGAAAAAGTGGGCTATTCTGATCCGAATTATTTCAGTTACGCATTTAAAAAACAGTTTGGAATGTCACCTTCAAAGTACAAAGCAGAAAAAAGAAAATGAGTTTGTCAAATATCAAAGATAAAATAAGAGAATTAACTGCATATATCAGGAAAATGACAAAACCGCACAGTATTCAGATGACGATATCGATTTCGTTTACGATTCTGTCCATATGTAGTATGGCCTTTCTTGGCGTCACACTTTACCGGCAGTTTTCAAACAGAGCAGAAGCGATGACGATTGAGAGTACGGGGCAGCTTTTAAATCAGACAGCCATCAACCTTGAGGATTATCTCCGAAACATGCGCCGTATTTCTGATACTATGTATTACAGTGTCATCAAGAATAAAGATCTTGCCAGTGATACCATGGATGAAGAAATGAATCTCTTATATGAGGCGAATAAAGATAACCTGATCAGTATTGCCTGTTATACGGGAGAGGGACAGCTTGTGGCAGCAGTACCTGTTGCGAATGAAAAAAGTCAGGTAAATATTGTGAAGCAGCAGTGGTTTACCGATGCGGTCGGTCAGATGGAAAACCTTCATTTTTCGACACCGCATGTGCAGAATCTGTTTGGCGATCCATCTTACCGTTATTACTGGGTCGTATCCTTAAGCCGTGCCGTGGAGCTGACAAGTAATGGAACATCGACGCTGGGAGTACTTTTGGTCGATATGAACTACAACAGTATTGAACAGATCTTAAAAAAAGCGAATGTTGGAAATTCTTCGGAGTATGTTTACCTGATCGACGGAAAGGGTGAGATCATTTATCATCCGAGACAGAAGCTGATCTATACCGATCTTTATCAGGAGAATAATATCGAGGCAGCAGGGTACGAGGATGGAAGCACGGAAGAGATTTTCCAGGGGGAAAAACGCCTTGTTACGGTAAAGACGGTCAGTTATACCGGATGGAAGATCGTCAGTGTTGTGCCAATGAGTTCCTTTGATATGGGAATGACAGGCACAAAATATTTTGTGATCATGCTAGTGACAGTATCTATGCTTGCGGTGATCCTTTTAAATCAGCTTGTGTCTGCAAGTATTGCCATGCCGCTGAAAAAATTAAATAATTCGGTCAAGGAGTGGGAGACCGGAAATATGAACCCGTCTATCTATATCGGCGGATCTATGGAAGTGGAACATTTAGGGTGTACACTCCGTTCCACGGTGGAACAGATCAGGCAGCTGATGCAGGATATTGTGGTCGAGCAGGAAGAAAAAAGAAAAAGTGAACTCGATGCGCTTCAGTCGCAGATCAACCCTCATTTTTTGTATAATACACTTGACTCGATCGTCTGGATGATCGAGGGAGAACGGTATGAGGATGCGGTATTTATGATCACACAGTTAGCGAGTCTTTTCCGTATCAGTTTAAGCAGGGGAAAAACAGTCATCAGTGTGGAAGATGAGCTGAAACATGCCAGAAACTATATGAATATCCAGAAAGTACGCTATAAAAATATTTTTGAGGTACGGTTTGATATAGATCCGGAGATCCTGCAGTGCTGTACGGTAAAACTGGTGGTGCAGCCGCTGCTTGAAAATGCGATTTATTATGGCGTGGAATGTATGGATGGAGACGGAGAAATTGATGTCAATGGATATCGCAGGGAAGATGATATCTATATTGAGGTCAGAGATAACGGACTTGGAATACCGGAAGATGAAGTGGAACAGCTTTTGAAGGAAAATAACCGTGTACACAAACGTGGATCTGGTGTGGGACTTTTGAATGTACATAACCGGATCAGGCTGCGTTTCGGTGAGGAATATGGTCTGGAGATAGAAAGCGAGCCGGATGAGGGAACCACAGTCAGAATCCATTTGCCGTATATCGTCTATACGCCGGAGGAGCAGGAACGGTTAGAGTCAGGGAGAAAACAACTATGAAGCGGACCGGAAAAAATAATTTGATCTATTTAATGGCATTGATTTTAGTGATCATTGCATTTATTGCGTTTGCGACATATGGGATGCTTGATGGCAGCAAGGATGAGGAATGGTATCCGGTATCCGTGATCGTAGAAAACAGCAGCAGTGACAGATTTACATCTTTTCGGGAAGGACTTGAACGAGGAGCGGAAGATTATCATATCCGTTTAAATGTGGTTTCGACAGGCGCATTTTCCGGTATTGAGGAAGAGTACCAGATCATTCACAGGGAGATCGATAATGGAGCAAAGGGCGTGATCGTTGAAATGTGTGACAGCAGCAATTATACGGATGATTCTGCTGTGGAAATCGGTTCTGATAAGATGATTCTGGTGGAAACGGATGTGGAAGCTGAGGGAATGTATGCAGCAATTCTGCCGCAGTCTTATGAGATGGGGGAGGCAGTTGCCGAAGCTGTTATTGCGGATTATGGGGAAAAGCTTGAAGATACGGACATTGGGATTCTTGCCGGTAACTTAAAACAGACTGCCGGACAGCAGTGCCTGAAAGGTTTTATGGACAAAATAGAGTCTGCCGGGGCATCCATTTTATGGAATCTGTCTGATGAAGACAATGTAAATAATACATTTGAATGGTGCCTTGAGAAAAAGAGGGTAGACATCGTGGTATCATTAGATAATGACAGAACGGAACAGGCTGTTGATTATCTGCAGGCGCAGGAACAGACAGAATTTGGACTGTATGGAATTGGCTGCTCAGAAAAAAATGTGTATTATCTGGATAAGGGTGTGATAGGAGCGTTGGTCGTACCGAATGAGTTCAATATCGGATATTTAAGTGCGGCAGCGATCGCGGGTCAGCTGCGCGAGCCGTTATCTTCGGCAAAAACAGAAAAAGTCGGGTTTCTTACGATCACAAAAGATAATCTGTATGACGAGGAAAATCAGAAAATTTTATTTCCTATCGTGCAGTGATATACAAATGGGGGGTAGATGTAAATGTGTGGAGCAGAAAAAGTCCGGCACATGTTGATGGGGGAACAAGTCTTGAAGAAATGGAAAAAAAGTAAAAAAATGACCGTGGCTTTTGGTGGAATTTTAGTCATGAGTGTGGTAATTGGCGGCTGCGGCGGCAGGGAAGATGCCAAAAAGAGCATTAAGATCGGCATATCTGTTTATGATCAGTATGATACATTTGTATCAGAAATGATGAAAGATTTTAATGATTATGCGACAAAAAAAGAAGAAGAGACGGGTGTTGCGATCAATATCGACACTTACAATGCATCGGCAAGCCAGTCGACGCAGAACAGTCAGGTTGAAAACATGATCACGGAGGGATGCGATGTGATCTGTGTCAATCTGGTGGACAGGACGGATCCTACCGCAATCATTGATCTTGCGGAAAAAAACAATATTCCGGTTATTTTTTTCAATCGCGAACTGGTGGAGGAAGATTTAGAGCGCTGGACGAGGCTTTATTATGTCGGAGCGCAGGCATTTGAGTCCGGTATCATGCAGGGAGAGCTTGCAGCGGAAGCATTTCTGACCGATCAGTCACTGGATAAAAACGGAGACGGGATTTTTCAGTATGTGGTGTTGGAGGGCGAAGCCGGTCATCAGGATGCAATTGTCCGTACGGAATATTCGGTCAGCACAATGATCGACAGTGGAGTGGAAGTAGAAAAGCTGGGATATGCGATCGCAAACTGGAACCGTGCACAGGCGCAGACGAAAATGGCACAGCTTATGTCACAGTTTGGTGACAGCATTGAGCTGGTCATTGCCAATAATGATGATATGGCGCTAGGTGCGATCGATGCGCTCAAAGCGTCCGATCTTACAAAGGATGAATGGCCGGCGGTCATTGGAATCGATGGGACTGATGTAGGATTAGAGGCGGTCAAGAATAAAGAGATGATCGGAACGGTCTATAATGATAAAGAAGGCCAGGCAGATGCAATGTTAAATCTTGCATATGAGCTTTCCACCGGAGGTGATCTGTCGGATCTGAATCTGATCGATGGAAAATATATCCGTCTGCCTTATGCGAGAGTGACCTGTGATGATGTGGATTCGTACATGGAAGGAGATACAGAGTAAATGCTTTTGAATAATGAAAACGTGGACTATCTTTCGGAATGGCCCGCCCATTATTATGAGATTGAGGATATTAATGAACGTGAACGTATTCTGCAGCTTGCAATTGAACAGAAGTTAGATCCGGCATTGGATGAAAAACGTCTTTTGATTTTAAGAAAGCGCTTTGGAGATCATCCGGCAGAAAAACGTGCGGATCTTTTTCTGCGCGCATGGATGATGATACAGGCAGCCAGTGCAGGTGGTGTATCCTTTTTTCAGAAAAAAAGACAGAAAAAAGAACTTTGTGGATATCTTATGCAGCTCGGTATCCGGACAGATGAGAAACAAAATGTGGAAAAGGATGCTGATGTGGAAGATGTTTGTGGATATATACTTGAGGAAGAGTGGAAAAATTTTGCATATACCTATCTGGCATCCTGTACCGGAAGCAGGGCGTACTGCTCCACATTGTTTGGTATCGTGCCGATCAAAGATGCAGCAGTTGCAGAAAAGATCGCACAGGACATTGATCTTGTGACGAAAGATTACCCGGCAGCATTCGGACTCGAAGAGGCGGTCCGCCCGTTCCGCAGTATTATGGTGGATGCATTCTGCCAGTATATTCCAAATGGGGAATCAGTCTGGAAATCGATGCATGAATAAAAAATGTCTGAACGGCCATCTTTGATGGGAAACACTGGACTTTTTTTTCATATCATAGTATAGTAAAGCATGTTGAACCTTGAAAATTGAATAAAAAGTATATTATTTTTTATGTTCAGATACGCGGTCTTTGCGCCCGTATACCGGACACATAAATGTGACAGCAGATTTGCCGGAAGGATATGCAGTCTGTTGTCTCCTTATTAGCGCCATGCACCTGTGGAAAAATGCAGTGGAAGGTTCTGTGAACAGACATTGTGATATGTTCAGGAATTACCTGTGTTTCAATCAGCAGGTTAACGAGGAGGAGAGTGATCGAAGATTCGGCGGATGCTCTCCCGTACACTCCCGGTGCGAGATATACCGGCAAATATGCAGGTGACTGCAAAACAAATACGGTATAAGGGAGAAGATAACCTGAAAAATATTTTTGCTGTCAGAAGAGGAGCTTCTGACAGTGGAACTGGTCAGGAAAAATGAGTGTACCGGCGGGATTGTGCCGGAAACAGTTGATAGATAGAAAAGAGGAAAATTTATGTGTGGAATTATTGGTTATACAGGTAGTGAAGATGTAAAAGGAGTGTTACTTGATGCGTTAGAGCTTCTTGAGTACCGCGGATATGACAGTGCGGGAATTGCTGTGGCAGATACCGGCCTGAAACAGACGAAGGTTTATAAATGTGCGGGAAGAGTAAAAGATTTAAGAGTCATTTGTGAGTCTGAAAAACTGATCACAGAGTGTGGAATTGGTCATACCAGATGGGCAACACACGGCGGTGTCAATGATACAAACGCACATCCGCACCAGGTTGGAAAAGTGACTCTGGTACACAATGGCATCATTGAAAATTACAGAGAGCTGATCGCCGACTATGAACTGGAAAGTGTTTTAAAATCAGAGACAGACAGTGAGGTTGTGGCTGCACTTTTAAATAAGTTTTATACCGGTGATCCGGATGAAGCCATCAAAAAGACAGTTTCCAAATTAAAAGGAACATTTGCATTAGTGATCTTATTCGAAGATCATCAGGGCGAGATATACTCTGTCAGAAATGTCAGCCCGATCGTCGCAACACTTTGCAAAGAGGGGGCTATGCTTGCATCTGACCTGACAGCACTCTGCCGTTTTACCAACCGCTATTTTGTTGTTCCGGAGTATCATATTTTAAAACTGGCAAAAGATGCCATTGTCTTAAAAGATTTCAATGGCAATCAGGTGGAGCCGGACTATCTTGAAGTAGACTGGGAACTTAATAATGCCGGAAAGAACGGTTATCCGTTTTATATGGAAAAAGAGATCATGGAACAGCCGGATGCGATCGAGCGTACAATCACAAACCGCATCACAAGTGGAATGCCGGACTTTATGGCAGACGGTGTGCCGGATGAGATCTTTACACAGTGTGAGCGTGTCAACATTATCGCATGTGGAACTGCAATGCATGCCGGTCTTGTGGCACAGGCACTGATAAAGTCGATTCTTCATATGCACATCGATGTCGATATGGCATCCGAGTTTATGTATTCGGATCCGGTCATCGATGAGAAATCATTAGTCATCGCAGTTTCACAGTCCGGTGAGACGATCGATACCTTAGAGGCAGTCAAGTATGCAAAAAAACGTGGAGCGAAATGTTTATCCATCATCAACGTAAAAGGATCTTCCATTGCGCGTGAGAGTGATTATGTGCTCTATACCAACGCAGGACCGGAGATCGCCGTTGCAAGTACCAAGGCATACACGACACAGCTTGCTGTATTTTATCTGATCGTGGCAAAAATGGCACAGCTTCGCGGTGTCTTTTCACAGGAAGAGACACAGAGTTTTATCCGTGAGCTGCAGCGCACGCCGGATGTCATGAAAAAAGTGTTAGAGGGACGGCAGGAGATCCATAAACTTGCCAACAAGGTGTTAGAGGCGAAAGATCTGTTTATGATCGGCCGTGGACTTGATTACTCTATTTTGTTAGAGGGTTCTCTGAAGTTAAAGGAGGTATCCTACATTCATTCTGAGGCGTATGCGTCCGGCGAATTAAAACACGGACCGATCGCACTCATCACGCAGGATACGCCGGTCGTTGCAGCAGTGACACAGGAAAAATTAATGTCAAAAGAGCTGTCAAATATCAAGGAGGTACGATCAAGAGGTGCGGACATCGTGCTCTTTATCAAGGAAAGTCTTGCAAAAGATATCGACCGTGCATATGATACCTTCCATCTGCCGGATATGCAGGATGAATTTATGGTAATGCCGGCATCCGTGGCACTGCAGTTACTTGCTTATTATGTTTCTTCCGACAAGGGATTTGACGTGGATAAGCCAAGAAACTTGGCGAAGGTAGTGACGGTGGAATAAGAGAAGCAAAATAAAAAGATATGTGGAAAAGTGTCCGGAAAGGGGAAAAAGACCGCGTATCTGAGCATAAAAAAAGATTGGGGGAAGCCGCACAAAGTATTTGGTGTGACTGCCCCCATTTGCATTTAGACCAGTTCCGCGATGCGCGACACTGCCACATAAATTTCAGAAATTTTATACCAGGTACGGTAGTCAATGACGCCGGTGACCGGCAGACCGAAGACACGCTGGAAGACCTCGACAGCCTCTCTTGTGGCAGGTCCGTAGATTCCGTCCGGTGTAACTGTCGGAATCGCCGGATAGGATCTTGAAATCCGTGCAAGTTCCTCCTGGATCTGACGCACTTTTTCGCCGGTCGAACCGATCGTAAGGTCGACTCTCGGCCAGGAAGCCGGGATGCCGGATACTTCTTCTGCCGTGTTGATGTACATGTTGTTTCCATAATAGTAGCGCAGAATTTCGATTGCCTCATAGTTCTGGTCACCCAGGTATTTGCTGCCCCACTGACTCAGCCAGTTGCTGCAGGTCACACGTTCCCCATCGCAGTACTGCGTTAAGATTGGCTGGCTGACGTTTGGCCGGGATAAAAAGTTCTGGAACATTTCATCCACGATGTCGGAGATGCTCTGGAAAATGTTCCTGCCGTAGGTAAATTTCTGGTCGTAGGCGGTGGAGGAGGTGATCGTGAAACTGTAGCCTTTGTTCCGGTACCACTCCGTGTACACCCGGTTTAATGTAAATGACATGATTGCAAGGATATTTGCGCGCAGCGTCGCATCCGGCCAGGTGGAATAGATTTCGCTGGACGCTACATTTTTGATGTAATCCTTGTATCGCACATAATAATCGCGCGCAGTCGTATCGTTTGGCGGACCGTCATGTACCACGACATATTCCGGCACCACGACTCTGCTTAGGACGATCTCCCCGGTCTCGGAGATCGGCTTGATCTCAGACTCTGCGATTTTCGGTGGAAAATCGCCCCAGAGGGTATTGACCGGGATCACGATCGTGTCTACCGGGTTCCCCGGTGCATCCACCTCATCCATTCGTACTTCCTGAAGCGACAGCTGCTTCGAAAACAGTTCAATTCCCGACACAGTAAACGGGCGGAATCCTTCAGCATCGACCTGAATACTATATTGCGAGAACGGCTGCTCTTCGCCTGGCTCCATTGAGAATTCAAGCGGAGGCGCAGGAAGCGTAATTTGTTCGGACATACCGGATGCATCTGTATTCACCTCCTCAACGATACTGTCCGGATCACCGGAATAGGAGATCGCTACACGGGCGTTTGTGATCGGACGGTTACTTCTTCTTGCCGTTACCTGGATCTTTAACTCACCCTGATCGGTATTATTTTGTGTATAGGCAATATCTGACATGAAAAACCTCGTAGATTCATTCATTCTATTATATGATGCAGTCTGTCAAAAGGTGTGTTTAAATTGTTTGTGTGAATTATAAAATAATGGAAGGGAAAATGTGGTTTATGATTTGTCAATTAACGAAAACAGAGGTATAATAATTATAATTGATGTACTGCCACAGGAAAACTATCTGTGGCATTATTTTTTCCGAAAATCAGATATAAGGTAACAGAGATATATGGCAAATTATAAAATGATCTTACAATATGACGGAACACGTTACCGCGGGTGGCAGGTGCTTCCGGCGGAACTTACGATACAGGGAAAGTTACAGGATGTTTTGAGCAAAATGGCAGGATACCAGGTGGAGGTTACCGGTTCCGGCAGAACAGATGCAGGCGTGCATGCAAAAGGACAGACGGCTAATTTTCATCTGAGAGAGGAATGGGATGAGGATAAAATTTTATTTTATCTGAATCAGTACCTTCCGGAAGATATTGCAGTCTGTGAAGTAAAGAGAGTGGATGAGCGTTTCCACAGCAGATATCAGGCAGTGGAAAAGACCTATCTTTACCGGATCCATACAGGAAAAATACCGGAGGTATTCGAGCGCAGATATGTTTATGATTATACGGAACCGCTTGATGTAAACCGCATGAGAAAAGCGGCAGAGTACCTGTGTGGAACACATGATTTTAAATCATTCTGCGGCAATAAAAAAATGAAAAAATCCACGGTTCGGACGATCTCCCGGATACAGATCAAAGAACTGCCGGGAGAGATACAGATCTATTATACCGGAAATGGATTTTTACAGAATATGGTGCGCATTTTAACCGGTACACTGATCGAGATCGGAGATGGAAGAAGAACTCCGGAGGATGTGTCAGAGATCTTAGAGGCAAAAAACAGGGAAAGAGCAGGATACACGGCACCGGCATGCGGGCTGACATTGCTTGAGGTAATATATGGAAAAATGGTTTGTAATAAATAAAGGCGCTGATTTTGCAGGAATTGCAAAACGTTTTGGGATAAGTCCGGTTACGGCAAGGCTGATCCGGAATCGTGAGGTTATGGGGGATGAGGCAATCGCAAGATACTTAAAAGGCGGAATTGGGGAACTTTACGATCCTCATTTACTTTTGGATTCGGACCGGTTGACGGATATATTGGTGCAGAAGATCAGTGAACAGAAAAAGATCAGGGTCATAGGCGACTACGATATTGATGGAGTAATGTCGACTTATATTCTGTACAAAGGAATCACACGCTGCGGTGGCAGTGTGGATTTTCAGATACCGGACCGGATGAAAGATGGTTACGGAATCAACGATCATCTGATTGAGCAGGCAGATGAGGCGGGAATTGATACGATCATTACCTGTGATAATGGAATTGCAGCGATAGGCGAGATCGCGCACGCTAAAAGTCTTGGAATGACAGTTCTTGTCACAGACCATCATGAAATACCATATACGGAGGAGAGGGGAGAACGCCATTATAAAAGAAGTGAGGCGGATGCCATTGTAAATCCAAAGCAGATGGAGTGTACATATCCGTATAAAAATCTCTGCGGTGCTGCAGTTGCCTGGAAAGTGATACAGATCCTCTATGAAAAATGTGACATTGCGGTGGAGGAGTCCTACGATTTTTTGGAAAATGTGGCATTTGCGACGGTCGGGGATGTGATGGATCTGACGGATGAGAACAGAATCCTGGTAAGGGAAGGATTAAAGCGGATCCATACGACCATGAATCCGGGGATGCGCGCATTGATTTTACAGAATAAATTAGAGCCGGAACAGATCAGTTCCTATCATTTCGGATTTGTGTTAGGACCATGCATCAATGCAAGCGGACGATTAGAGACAGCGAAAATTGCCTTAAATCTTTTCCTGCAGGAGGACGTAAAAAAAGCATCGGAGATCGCAGCGGAACTGGTCGATCTGAATGCGCAGCGAAAAGACATGACTGCAGAGGGCGTAGAACTTGCCATGCAGCAGGTGGAAGAGGGAAATACGGGTGAAAAAGTCCTGGTTGTCTATCTGCCGGATGTGCATGAAAGTCTTGCAGGAATCATTGCAGGAAGAATCCGGGAGGCGTGTCATAAACCGACTTTTGTGCTGACAAAGAGTGAGGATGGGGTTAAAGGCTCCGGGCGCTCAATCGAGGCATATTCGATGTATGAGGAACTGTGCAAATGTCAGGAATTATTTACAAAATTTGGCGGTCATCCGATGGCAGCAGGACTTTCCCTGCCGGAAGCAAATGTAGAGATTTTCAGGGAGAAAATAAATGCCTGCTGTGGCTTGACAGAAGAAGATTTTATTCCTAAGATAAAAATAGATATTCCCATGCCCGTCGATTATCCGGACATTTCGCTGGTAAATGAGCTGTCATTGTTAGAGCCGTTCGGAAAAGCAAATGTAAAACCTCAGTTTGCGGATAAGAATCTTGGAATCGATCGTGCGGTTGTAGTCGGGAAAAATCAGAATGTATTAAAACTGACACTTAAGACTGAACGTGGAAAATCCATATCTGCTGTTTATTTTGGAGATGTGGAGAAATTCCGGGAATATTATGGAAGAAAATATGGGGAAAATGAAGTGCAGCAGGCATTCCTTGGCAGGACAAATGGAATCCGGATGTCTGTGGTATATTATCCCGAGATAAACAGGTATCAGGGAAATGAAAGCATACAGATTGTGATAAAGAATTATCAGTAAATGGAGGACATATATGTTTGGTGGAAAGAAAGAGAAGGCACTGCAGGACGAACTCTATACGATTAAGAAACAGATTGCAGAATACAGTGATGAATTAAAAGAAGATTCTGTGCAGATGACAGCATCCCGTGTCCAGATGGAAGAAAATATAGAAATTCTTGAGGAAAAGTTAGAATGTGTGGGTGAACTGGCAGAAGAGAGCTGCAGAACAGGAAAAGAACTGTACAGTACATTCGTTGAAGTACATAATGCTGTGGAATCTTTTGAGGCAAATCATTCCATTTTTATTGGACAGGTGGCAGAGCAGAATGAAAAGATCAAAGAAGTTTTTGAACAGCACAAGGCGTTAAAAGAACCGTGTGCACAGTTAGAAGAAAGTCTTTACCGTGCTTCGAAAGAGCAGGATGGTCTTGGAAATGTGACAGCTGAACTGGAAGATGATGCAAAAAATATGGGAGTGCTTGCATTGAATGCGGCAATCGAAGCAGCAAGAATGGGAGAGAATGGAGAAAAATTCCTTCATGCTGCGGAGGAGATCAAAAATGTGGCACAGCGGTATGAAGAAAGACTAAAGGCATTATCAGAACAGATCGACGCGATGGAAGAGGCGCAAAAAGAAATCAAAGAACAGACTGCACAGATCAATGAAATGCAGGCGGGTATTACATCGATGGTAATGAAACTGTACAGTGACAGTGCACAGAAACTTTCCATATATGAAAATGGACAGACTTCCTTAAGGGAGCACATGTCCGGCAACGCAGTACCGGCTGCGGATTTTATAAAACAGGCCGGGGAGGATTTCTTAAAACTCGGGGATGAGGCAAAAGTGCAGGTTACAGCACTGCGTGAAGAAATCAATGCAAAAAAATCTGCTGAGGATGAATTGGAAAAGATCTATAATGGATGTAAAGCACTTTTGGATATGGAGTAAGTAATCTGTAATGAAATATCTGCATGCAAAACAGTCAGCGGCATAGTAAAGAGCAGTATAGAAATGAGGGAAGAACTTATATGGCAAAAGAAGAACAGATGACGTATTTATCTGCGAATGGAACGACAAAGATCCATGCGGTAAAATGGATGCCGGAGGATGGAAAGTATAAGGCAATTTTACAGATCACGCACGGCATGATCGAATATATTGAAAGATATCATGAGTTCGCAGAGTACCTGACAGAGCGCGGATTTATGGTTGTTGGCCACGATCATTTAGGGCATGGCGCTTCGGTAAAAGATGAAACAGAGTGGGGATATTTTGCAGAAAATCCGAGTGATACGCTTGTTGCGGATATGCATAGCCTGCGAACAACAGTTCAGGGAGAGAATCCGGGGATACCGTATTTTATGATGGGACACAGCATGGGTTCTTATATGCTGCGAAAATATCTGTGTCTGCATGGTGAAAATTTAAGTGGAGCGGTCATTATGGGAACTGGGTGTGTGCCGGATGGCACCATGAAATTTGGTATGACGCTGTGTAAATTTTTAGCCTTTTTCCGTGGCTGGAATTACAGAAGTAAACTGGTGCAGAAACTTTCCTACAGCAAGCCATACCACAAATTTGACCTTTATGGAAAAGATTATACCAACAGCTGGCTGACAAAGGATGTGGAGCATGTCAAAAAATATTACAGTGATCCACGCTGCACGTTTCTGTTTACATTAAACGGGTACTATGGGCTGATGGAAGCGGTATATTTTGACAATCAGATGGATAATATAAAAAAAGTGCCGAAAGATCTGCCGGTTTTCATGGTTTCCGGGGCAGATGACCCGGTTGGTGACCTCGGTGAAGGGGTAAAAAAAGTTTATCATATGTACAAAGATGCGGGTGTGGATGATCTGACCTACCGTTTGTATGAGACAGACCGTCATGAGATATTAAATGAGACAGACCGCGATCAGGTTTATGCGGATATCTGTGCATGGATGAGTGTCAGAATTGCGCAGATATAAAATATAAGATAGATTTACCTGCATAAAATATAAAGCAGGGATGGACAGTGTTAGTGAGGATTATTATGAGAAACAAAAAAGTAGTTAAAATATTATGTGTGATACTTGCAGCAGCGATGCCTGTTTCCTCCGGTGTGGGTGTGCAGGCAGCACAGGCAGGGGCAGTTGCAGCGACGGCAGATCAGACAGATGATGTGCAGAATGCAGCAGAAACTTCGGCAGAGGATTCTGCGCAGAATGCAGATAGTGACGATCTGGAAGGTTCCATTCAGTATTTGGATGATTCAGCTCAGACAAACAATTCTGATGCACAGCAGGATGGAAATATATCGTCGGATCAGACGCCACAGCAGGATGGAAATGTGACATCAGACCAGGCGTCACAGGATATCAACGGAACGATTGTGCAAAACGAGGACAGCGATAATGTCACAATCAAGGCAAGTGATAAACCGTACCTTGCGCTTGGAGCAGATCTTAATGATTCTCAAAGAGCGACGATTCTTTCTATTATGGGCATTGATGCGGCAAATCTGTCAAATTATGATGTGGTCTATGTGACAAATTCAGAGGAACACCAGTATTTCTGTCTCTTATACACATCTCCGAGCCCACGAGACGGACTCCTATCTCGTAT
>ENA-OZLX01000300-OZLX01000300.1-human-gut-metagenome-genome-assembly--contig:-NODE-300-length-13988-cov-32.078088_pt1 | contig 13988 bp, 9 predicted proteins | sample MGYA00244184_ERZ653803 | MGnify/ENA primary metagenome ERZ653803 (study PRJEB26926, sample SAMN06164781) | human gut metagenome | biome: ENVO:00009003; feature: ENVO:2100002; material: ENVO:00002003...
GAAGAATTTATTTATCGGAGTTGATTTTTCGAAAGAAAAAGTTGATGTGGCTATCCTTTTTGCAGACGGACTGGTAGAAACCGCTGCTAGAGTGTTCAACGAGTTCAAGACAACCGTGTCTGGCTATAGGCAGTTGGTCAAGTGGGTTGAGCAGAATTCCTGCAGTATCGACTCGTCCTTGTGGCTCTTCTGTGGCGAGAACACGGGCGACTACAGCAAGGGACTGTGCAACTTCCTCTACGGTAAAGGCTACGACATGTGGCTTGAGAACGCAAAGAGCATCAAAGACGCATCTGGTCTTAGACGATTGAAGTCTGACCGTGCTGACGCCTCGATGATTGCAGAATACGCCATGAGGAATTACGATAAAGCCGTTATGTACGAGCCTCTTAGCGAGTCGCTTACACAACTGCGTGAGCTGTTCCTATACCGTCAGATGATCGTAAGACACAGATGCAGTTTCCAGGTGCGTAGAGGCGAAAAGCGACTCACTATGGAGAAGTCGCCAGTCAAGACAATGATTTCGCAGAGCGGACGGCACATCGTCTCTGAACTCAATAAGGAGATAGAGAAGATAGATAAGCGCATTGCCGATCTCATCAAGTCGGACGAGGAACTCACCGAGGTGTTCACCATCGTGACCTCGGTGCCTGGCATAGGAACGCAGAACGCTGTGTGCCTGATGGTGTACACCGACAACTTCCGGCGTTTCAACTACGACTCACGCAAGATTGCCTGCTATTACGGCCTAGCTCCATTCGGCAAAGATTCGGGAACCAGTGTGCATTCCGATCCGCATGTACATTATATGGCGAACCGCCAGATAAAGGCCATGCTGACGCAAGCTGCACTAGCTGCCGTCAACTTCAATCCCATTATGGCGAGGTACTACATGCGCCTCGTAGAACGAGGAAAGAAGAAGCAGGTTGCACTGAACAATGTCAAGAACAAACTTGTACATTTGGTCACAGCCATGGTCAGAAATCGCCAAACATTCACCCCTGAATATAAAATCTCAGCATAAATTGAAAATAATGGTCAAAACATTTGGATATTAACATAGAAAGCGATATATGGATTATTAATAGTAACTTTGCACCTCAAATGAAAAAGATAGCATTGTTAGTATTGGCGGTTTGCATGGCAGCATCAATGGATGCGCAGACAAGCCGTAAGAAGATAGAGAAGTTTGCCGACGAGGCAGTAAGACAAATAGCATTGACAGGACGCAAGCCCACCATTGACATTCTGGACTCGCTCTCCAACAACGCCGAGGTGAGTGTGGAGATGGTCAGCCGCATGGGCGACCCCGACGACGCAAGACAGCAGAGAGCCTGTCTGCGCCTCATTGACGACATCGTGGACTTCAGTCAGCAGGAGACTGGACGAAAATACACCGACGTGATACGTAAAGGTCTGACGAAGGCGCTCGACCGCAGCTTCGAGCCTGACGTGCAGCTGCACATCATGGAACAGCTGGCTCGCATTGCCAAGCCTGCCGACGCAGCACACATAGCCATGTACTTGGAAATGCCTGAGCTGGCTCAGACGGCAAGCGACATCCTCGTGAACATGCCCGACATTGACGACCGCATAGCGGAAGCGGCTGCAGCTCAGCCCGGCATCAAGCAGAAGGTGCAGACCATCTTAGACATCCGTGCCGGAAAACGACCCAAGCAGACAGCTGTCACCACCGTGGCAAAGCCGAAGCCAGCAGCCATACCCATGTGGACGAAGAGCTTAGACAAGGAAGTGGCAGGGATGTGCCACGCTCCGATGCCCAAGGCGGACAGCATCATCATAAGGAAGGACACACAGGAGGCACTCCGTGACTTGCTGAAAATGGCAGCCAACATGGAGGGAACGGAGCGTAACAGCGTGCTGGCGCGATTCGTGACTCTCGCAGGACAGTCGGCTCAGACGGGCAGCATTACCGCCGCCGAACACTATCTGATGTTGCGTGCGGCTGACGAACTGGTAACAGACAACACTCTCCGAAGCAAGATAATCGTGGATATGGGCACCACTCACTCCGTTCAGGCTCTCAGTTATCTGCGCCGTTATACGGGCAAGGCCCCGTTCATTGACGCCATGGCTGTGGCAACGGCTGAGACCGTGAGCACACATCCCGAAGCCAACGGAGGACGCTCGGTGAGCGCCATGCTCTATTCCGCCAAGCAGTCGTTCATCAATCACTACGACGAGCAGGGCATCGACACGTACATCGACCAGGTACTTGCAGCCATAGACAACTGGAAGCAGGCTGCCGGCTACGACATGTCGCATACGGACCAGACGAAGATGGAGAAGCGTGGATTCTGGATTCTGCATGAAGAGCTGGACGACTGCGACCTCGTGTTCGACTGGAAAGCAAGCGGACGACTGACGCTAAGCCTCCACTCATCGCCTGTAATAATATTCGACACGACGATGGGCGTGAAGATTGCAGGAGAAAACAAGTGGCATAAGGTGAAGAACATCTGCGAATGGTCGACGGCATCAGTAAGCTTGAAGGGCGACGCCGTAACGGTAAGCGTCAACGGACAAAAGGTGGCGGACAGCGTAAAGCTGCCTGCCATGATTGACGGCGAGCCGATGGCAAAGAGCGGACAGACACGCTTCCTCGCCGATGACGACGGAGCGACGGTCAGAGGCTACTGTTTTCTTAGAAGATAAAAAATGAGAATTAAGATTTGAGGGTTGGAAGTTATGATATGTTATTAAAGAAATCATAACTCTCAACCCTCAATTCTTAATTCTCAACTAAACAAATCATCACTTCCACATCACCTTTCGGCATGTTCCGTCAGAATATCTCATGATATACATACCGCCTCTAACTGGAGCGTTTACGCGCTGTCCGCTGATGCTGTAGACGGCTGTAACAGTGGCTTCAGCGTCGGTGGCAGGTGTGGTTACGCCGATGGATGTGGCGGTGTCCTTGTATGTTACGCAAGGAGCGATGGCCATGGACGTCGGGTCGTCGGTGTTGGCGAACCACGTATAGGTGCCGAGACCGTTGTTGTCTTCGTCCGTATCTTCCACTAACTGCCATGCCGTGGTCTTCATTCCTGCGTTGCGACGCAGACAGAAGATTGAGATGTCGTCGGAGGTGTAAGGCGATTCTTCCATCGTGCCGTTGGGGAACGGTCCGACAACGACGAAGAACTCCTTGCCCTTCTCCATGCTTACCGGCTCGGCAAACGCGAATGTAGTGGCGAGATAGTCGTCATCGCTATACTTCAAGTCGGATGCCTTGACGCTCGTAGAGGCAAGTTCCTCGCCCGGTTCGCCATTCTCGCCGACTGCGTTCAGCGTCAGACGTACCTCATAGTCTGGATCGATGGACGTCACGGAAGCGAAGTATACAGCCACCTCATTGATGGTTGCGTCGGCAAGCGGTGCCTTATATTTCTCTGCAAAGCGGTCGAGACCCAACCAGTTGGAGCCGGCATACGATCCGAACCATCCAAGTTCCACCTTCTTGAGATTAGAGTTCTCCTCCGAGCTGATGTTCCATACATACTGTGATCCGCCAGCCTGGATGGCATACTGGAGAACGTCGTTGCTCTGTCCGGCTGCGTTCTTGGCTGTCAGACCAACGCTCACAGTGCCCTTCTTTACGAAGGTGACGGTGGGATTCTGCTCGTTGCTCGTCTCCTTGTCGGCATACTGGAACACCCAGTTCCATTCTGTAGGATTGCCTGTAGAGAGGTCGCGGAATGTTACGGGCACGTCTGTCGGCACGAATACGCCCACCCAAGGACTCTCATATCCTTCCTCCGGCAGACCGATAAGGGCCGTCGGTGCCTTCTGGGCCACAACCACGAAGCCCTTGCGCTCCATTACGTCGCTCTCATTGCCGCGGCGAACGGTAAGGCTGACGTCGTAAGTGCCGGCCTTGTTGTACGTTACGGTCGGGTTGGGGTCGGTGGATGTCTCAGATGCGCTGCCCGGGAACTTCCATTCCGTTGCATCGGGGCTGCCCTTGGCAAGGCTCACGAACTGTATGCTCTCGCCCTCGAAGATGTGGATGGTTTCAGCTGCGGAAGCATCCTCCTTGGTAAGACGGAAGCCGTCAATGGCAAGGTTTTCGCCGCCGAACGGATAATTAAACTCAAACTTCACCTTCTTGCCTGTAAAGGCAGCAAGACTGAAGCTGAACTTGTTCCAGTTCGGACCAGTATAGCCATTGTCCTGCGCCCAGTCGAAGGCGTTGAGCAGCGTTGTGGTTTCGTTGCTCTCCGTGTCGATGACGTCAAAGGTCCACTTACCGTAAATCAGGAACGGAGCCTGGAAGTAAGCATAAAACTCTACGTTGCTGCCTTCCTCAATAGTAAACTCCGGACTGGTGAGCTGCGAACTGCCGTTGGGCTTCACGTTGTAAGCGATTGACACGGACGAAACGTCGTCTGCCTTTACGCTCTTGAAGTTGCGGTTGGCAAGTTCCCAGCCTTCGCCGACGGTCCAGTCAGCCATTCCTTCCTCAGAATCGAACTCCTGATCGTAGAATGCCGTGAAGGCACGGTCTGTTGTGAAGTCGGCTTTCAGCGGTTCGTTGATGACATACTTCGCCTCCACCACGTCGCTATAGTCCTCACCTTCCAATACGACAGCCTTCAGCGTGGTGGTGGCAGCGACGGTGATAGGCTCTGTGTAAGCCACGCGCGTGCCGCCTTCCAGCTTCGGATTGCTACCGTCGGTGGTGTAATAGATGGTGCGGACGACGTTGGTAATAGCCTCCGACTTAATCTCCACGGTCTGCGCCTCGTCGTATGTACCGGCGGCAGGCGTGAATACCGGCGGCAGAACCGTTGACTGCGCCTTCTCATAATCAATCTCAATCTTGCGCACATAGAGCGGTCCCTTCTTCTCGCTCGTCTGGTTTAGCACGATGGCCACCTCGCCTTCCTTGGCATCAGCGGCAGCAATACTAAACTCAAACTGCTTTTCGGTGGACTCAAGAGCGGCTGACGTATTGTCATCGCAGGCATAATTGACGCCGTTAACCGTCACGGAGACGTTGCCCTCGTACTCAGCTTTCTGCACACGTGCGGTCACACGCACAGCCGTCACCTTACCCATGATGCCGTCAGTCCACAGCTTTGCGCTCGTCGGCGGTTCGCCAGCCGAGCCAATGTACTGTCCCATGTTGGACGTATAGGCATAGATAAACGTTCCTTCGGCGGAAGCATTCCATTGCACGCCGTTGAGTTCGGTAGTGTAGACGTCCTTTTCCACACGGCTCGCTCCGAAATTATAAAATCCCTGTCCACCATTAGCCTTAGAGGTATTCCATTCGAACGACCACGTGTCGGCATTCATCGCCTGAGGCAATAATGAAAGCAGAACGGCGAATAAAAACAGTAAATTCTTCTTCATAAGCATAAATTTTGTTGTGAAACGTATTCTTCTTACAATCTGCAAGCAGCAGCGGTTTGCAAATATACAAAATAAAACAATACGCTGTTAGATTATATCAAATTATTTACACAAATCGCCTTTTTAATTACAATAATGCACCACACGCAGCCATTTAGCATCATTTAAGCGATGCTTCGTAATTGAACTTTCGCAAGTTCAGTTATTTATCTTTTAGGTTTGCCTTTTGTGGATGACTTTTTATGGGTAACTTTGCAGCATTAACCTGAAATACTCATAATAATAAGATGAAGACAAAGAGAGACAACTACACATTCCTTACCACGGCGCCCGTCCACCGCGTAATCCTGACCATGGCAATACCGACCATCATCAGCATGCTGGTGACAAGCCTATATAATATGGTGGACACTTACTTCGTGGGAAAGATAAACACGCAATGTACGGCTGCTGTGGGCGTGTCGTTTTCGATGATGGCAATAATACAGGCGGTGGGATTCTTCTGCGGGCACGGATCAGGCAACTATATCTCGCAGAAACTTGGCGCAAAGCAGACCGAAGACGCCGCAGTAATGGCTGCCACCGGCTTTTTCTATAGCTTCTCGTTCGGCATTGTGATTGCCATAGTCAGCCACCTGTTCCTGGACGACATAGCCGTGATGCTCGGTTCGACGCCGACCATCCTTCCTTACACACGCACTTACCTCGGCATCGTCCTTCTTGGCGCCCCGTTTATGACCTCCTCCTTCACCATGAACAATCAGATGCGCTTCCAAGGCAACGCTCTCTTGGCTATGGTGGGCATCGTGACGGGAGCCGTGCTGAACGTCTTCCTCGCCCCTCTCTTCATCTTTGTCTTCCACATGGGCATAGCCGGAGCCGCAACAGCCACGCTGATTTCGCAGACATGCAGCTTCTGCGTGCTCTTCGCCATGACCTGCAGCAGCCGAAACATCCATATTCTCCCACGCAACTTCTCGTTCTCACGCCAACTCATGAAGGAGATAGTAGCCGGCGGCACGCCATCGCTGTCGCGTCAGGGACTGGGAAGCTTGGCTGTCATCATGCTTAACGTGGCGGCAGGAGCCTTCGGCGACGCTGCCATTGCCGGAATGTCCATCGTCAGCAGAAGCTGCTTCTTTGTCTTCTCGTTCATCATCGGCTTGGGCCAGGGCTTCCAGCCGTTGTGCGGATTCTGCTACGGCGCACGCCTTTACAGCCGTGTGAAGGAGGGATATATGTACAGCGTGAAGCTCGGCACGGCGTTCCTTATAGTGGTGGCGCTGGTCAGCTTCGCCTTTGCCGAACCCATCGTGGCGGAGTTTCGTGACGACCCGGAAGTGGTCTTAGTAGGAACAGCAGCCCTTCGCTGGCAGCTCGTCACCTTTCCGCTCATAGCAACGGTCATCGTCAGCAACATGTTTATGCAGACCATCCGCAAGCCCATCCGCGCCAATATCCTCGCAGCAGCCCGCAGCGGCCTGTTCTTCATCCCCCTGGTGCTCATCCTGCCTAAGCTTTGGGGACTCTTCGGACTGGAAATCTGTCAGGCAGTGGCAGACGTATTCGCCTTTGCCATAACCGTACCTTTGGTGTGGAGCGCATTCCGCGAAATGCGATAAGAAAATAAAAAAAGACCGGAAGCTTCCTTTTGAGACTTCCGGTCTTTTGCGTTTAGTGTGTCTTTACATCTTCTTTGCGTGCGAGAGATCTGAGATTATCGTCCCATTCCGCAGCCCGAAGGTTCTGCAGTACGGCTTGGCATTACCTCGCCGGCATGCACCTGGCTGAACTCACGGTTGATGTCGGCAAGCTCTCGTCTGCCGAAGATGTAGTCGTCGTACATGTCATCCATGTCGACGCCTTCACACTCACCGTCGCCGAAGTTGAGCGATTCCTTGACGATTGCCATGCGTTCGTCGACGGTGGTGTCTTTGATAAGAAGGCTTTTCATTTTGTCTTTACGTTTTTATCTTATTGTTTTTTCTGATTATCTGCGTAAGATGGTTGTTGCGCTACCGTCGGCATACTTGACGATGATAAGACCGCGTGTGTTCTTATCAGCCTTTCTGCCGTCAACGGTGAAGCGTCCTGTCTCGGTCTTTGCAGCATTGTCCTTGATGTCTTTAACGCCAAGGAACGTGTCAACATTCTGGAATGCGGAGCGCTCTGAAGTGACCTTACCCGTCTGGCGCTGACGGACAGCTGTGACGGTGTAAGCATAAGAATGGTTCACTTCAGGCTTCTTCAGATTTGTGACGGTCTGCGATGTCTCCTCCTCGTCGGTGGTGTAAGTGAGCAAGTCCTCGTATACGCGGTCGCCGGCTGAAAGATTCTGCGTAATCTTGATGTCGTCGATGATGAACGGATAGTGATTCGCTGTAGTGAACACCACGATATCAGACTCCTGTCCGTCGGTGAGGTCCACATTGAACGTGCGCCACTCGTCAGGTGTGATGTTAAGGCGTACGCCCTTGCCAGAGCCCTTAGAATAGATGACAAGCTCGTCGTCCTTAACCATAGAACGAGCCGTTACCTTTACATGGAAACGTCCCTCGTCGTTAGAGAGCGTAAGCATCGGTGTAAGGAGTTCGCCTGAGATGTTATAGTCAGTCATGCCTGTGCCGACGAAGCAGCCATCAGCATATCCGCCCCAGATGCACTGCCATCCTGTGCGATAGGTCATATTCGATCCCAATGTCATATAGTTGGAGTTCTGGAAAGCCATCGGCTTCTCGATGGTGACGCCTGTATCGGCAATCTTAGAGAAGTCCTCGTTGAGCACTACGAATGCCTTCTCCTCTTCAGTAGCCACGTAAGTGTCGTAGTTGGTAACCTCGTAATAAGACGCCTTGGGCACCGCCTGCCAGTTAGCCGTATAGCTGTCGTGGCTGGCATCGGTAGCCGGCTCTACGACGGGAGTGGCAAGTCCGTCAGCTTCTACAGCCGATGAAGAAGCCGAAACCTCATCTCCGTTTACAGCCTTGATGGTGTAAGAATAGTCTGTCTCGGGATCCATGCCGCTAACGACATAAGATGTGCCCTCCACCTTCTCGTCCTTGAGGTCGTAAACGAGTGTTGACGACGATTCTGTGGACCAGCTGAAGTCTGTAAGACCGAAGGCGCAGTCGTCGGGCAAGCCGCTCATACGGAAACGAACCTTCGTAGACTTATACTTATCCTTCTTGAAGAAGCGGCTCCAATCAAATTCGTGGCGCAGCTGATTGCCGTATTCAGAAGCGTCTATCTGCACGGTTGTGAAGTTCTTCCAGTTGAATCCGTCCCACATCTCCACGATGAGTTCGGTTCCCCAAAGGTCCTCCACATTGCGCGGCATCTTACACTCTATGAACGAGAAAGTCAGCGCAGTCAGTCTGCCTCCGTTGTCAGGCATGGTGATGATGTCGCCGTTCTTTATCTTGATGGCAGACTTTACGCCACCTTCCTCGTTGACATACAGCTCAGGCGCTGCACCGTTTGTGCCCGGAGTGTATGTCCATCCTTCCGGCAACGTGCCGTTGGAAAGACTGCTGAAGTCCTCCGTGAAGTCTTCCGTCTGCGTCACCGGAGTCTTCACGTTGTGGAAGAGCGAGAAGAGATAATGTGTGGCGTTCTCCACCGGAGCCCAGTTGGCGGTGAATCCGTCTACCGTGAAGTTAGTGGCTCGGTAAGCCACGGGAGCCGTCAGCTCCGTCGACTTATACACGTGGATGTCGTCAATGAGAACCTTGCCGTCCGTATAGAAGCTGACGAGCATGCGGTTGGAGTTGGCATAGCTGGAGTTGTTGTCAAACTTGAACGTAAACTCGCGCCACTCGCTCTTCGTCGTAACGAAGTTCTCGTAGTATGTGGTCTGGTTATACTGGTTCTCAGCCTCCTCCCAAAGTCCGATGTTCAGGCGTGTGTTGTCCTGATAGTTAGAGCTGAGAGTCTTTGCGCGAACCTTAACCACATAAGCACCCGAGTATGTGCCAACGGCGGTATTGAGCTGTGCTCCGTACTGGTCAGGATTGATAAGTGCGCATGCTCCGCCAGCCTGATGTACGCCGTAGCCCGACCATCCTGTTGTGTGGAAGTAGCGTGCAGGAATATTGCCGTTCTCGCTGTTGATGGCAGCCGAAGGCGAATCCTCGCTACCCTCCGTGAAAAGACTGAAGTCCTCGCTGATGTCCGTGGTCTGCGCAGTGGCAGCAAACGGGACAGCCACCGTCATAATGGCGGTCACAGCAAGCGTCTTGATTGTAGTAGTAATGTTCATAAACATTTAAAGATGAATGATTTGAAGAGTTTTTATTTTTTAAGTATTATTTGAGTACAAAAGTAGACAAAATCTTTGTGAGGAACAAATAATATGTTAATTTTGTGATTGGTTATTGAACTAAATGACATGATACAACAATAAGTAATTAATAAAAACATCAAAAACATGAAACACCTTTACTTCTTATCCCTTATGGCACTTATGTCTATGCCTTCCTTTGCAGGCAACAATCTACCGCAACGCCGCCTTCCTGCCGTACAGAAGGCCGAGGCCGGTCTGCCAGGACTTTCTTCCATTATCAGCTCACAGCCTGAGGGCACACTCTATAAGGACCTCAATCATTACTTCGAGGGCTGCTATACGAGCAGCGACGAACTTATTTATGACTATCTCGGCGACGGCTACGTGTCAGACATCGTAGAGGACAGCGAGGGCAACCTCTATATCAAGAATCCGTTCGGCTTCCTCAATATGGACGCAGAGATATGGGTGAAGGCCACAAAGGCAGCGGACGGCAAGTACAATGTGGAACTGCCACAGGCCGTTTACGACAACGCTGGAGGCAACGACCCCATCCTTTACGCATGGCGCTACATTAAGGACGAGTCAGACAACTATGCCACAAAGGACGCCAAGTCGCAGGTGGTGTCGTTCGAACTGCGTAACGACTCGCTCGTAAAGGTCGGTGACAGCAAAGCATTCATCGGTCTTGGTGCTGCAGACGGCTATTTCTATGGCTATGGCGACACGGTCAGCATATACAACAAGATAAAGGATGCAGCTCCAGTACCAGCAGACAAGTCGAAGGCTGTGGCATATAAGGTGATATACAACGATGCCACCGACACCTCCACAGGTATGGACATCAGCGTGGTGTTCGAGGGCAACGAGGTGTTCTTCGGCGGTCTGGACGACACGCAGCCAGACCTTTGGTTCTCTGGTACCATCGAAGGCGACCGCCTGATGCTGAAGAAATGGCAGTATATGGGCGTAGACCGCAAGAACACCACCTACGCTCTCGGTCAGCCTTCGCACATGTATCTCTATCCCTTCGGATGGGGCTACTTCACCGACGATGCTGGCAATGAGAAGTACGGACTCTACGAAGTGGAGTCGCCGGCGCTTGCATACGACGCTGCCACAAAGACCTTCTCCACCGACGAGCTTACGCTTGCCATCAACCGCGGTCACCATTATTATCCCTTCGTTTACTATACAAAGCCTAAGTTCGTCCCCGCTTCGGCAGCAGGCGTAGAGGACATTGAAGCAGAAGAGGAAGGCGTTGTCACCTATACCGACCTCGCCGGTCGTCGTGTGGAGCGTCCCACGAAGGGCGTATACGTAAGAACCGTTAAAACAAAGGACGGAAAGGTGAAGACAGACAAGATGGTCATGGCACGCTAACAGTACGTATACAATAAATAATATATATACAACAATATCCACATCAATTAAATAGGGTGTTCAGTTTGTGAACACCCTATTAATGTTTTATCGTATATTTTTTGTAACTTTGCACAAACTTTTATGACCAGTATATGAGAATTGGATTTGACAACGAGAAGTATCAGAAGATTCAGTCTGAACACATTAAGGAACGTATATCACAGTTCGACGGGAAGTTGTATCTCGAACTGGGAGGCAAACTCTTCGACGACCATCATGCCAGCCGCGTACTTCCGGGCTTTATGCCGGACAGCAAGCTGCGCATGTTCCAGAAAATCAGCGACAGCATAGAGATTGTCATCGTCATCAGCGCCACCGACATCGAGAAGAACAAGAAGCGCGCCGACTTAGGCATTACCTACGACGAAGACGTGCTCCGTCTGCGTGGCGAGTTTCAGAACCGTGGATTCATGGTCGGTTCAGTGGTCATCACACACTACAACGGACAGCCTGCAGCCAGCGCTTTCCGCCAGCGTCTTGAGCGAGACGGCATCAAGACTTACTGCCATTACCTTATTGAGGGCTATCCCCACAACGTCAGCCTCATCGCCTCGGACGAGGGATTCGGCAAGAACGACTACGTTGAGACGGAGCGTCCACTCGTCATCGTAACTGCTCCCGGACCGGGCAGCGGCAAGATGGCTGTGTGTCTGAGCCAGCTCTACAACGAGAACAAGCGTGGCGTAAGAGCAGGATATGCCAAGTTTGAGACCTTCCCCGTATGGAACCTGCCGCTCAAGCACCCCGTGAACATCGCATACGAAGCTGCTACAGCCGACCTCAACGACGTAAACATGATTGACCCGTTCCACCTTGAGGCATACGGCAAAATCGCCATCAACTATAACCGCGACATCGAAATCTATCCGGTTCTCAATGCTCTCTTCGAAGGCATCTACGGATCTAACCCCTATAAGTCGCCCACGGATATGGGTGTCAACATGGTGGGCTTCTGCATCAGCGACGACGAGGCTTGCTGCGAGGCATCGAAGAACGAGATTGTCCGCCGCTACTACGACGCCACCAACAAGATGGCACGTGGAGCATGCAACGAGGAAGAGATAAGCAAGATACAGATGCTCTTCAATCAGGCTAAGATCAACACCGACTTCCGCCGCACCACCGTTGCTGCAAAGAACTATAAGAAGGAGACCGGACATACGTCGTCAGCCATCGAAATGGAGGACGGCACCATCATCACAGCCAAGTCGAGCGAGCTGTTGGGTTGCTCCGCAGCGCTTATCCTCAACGTCACAAAGTATCTTGCCGGCATCGACCACAACGTGAAGCTCATCCCGCAGTCGATGATTGAGCCGATACAGCACACGAAGATCAGCTATCTCGGAGGCCACAACCCGCGTCTGCATACTGACGAAGTGCTGGTAGCGCTGTCAGTTCTTTCCGAGAACGACGAGAACTGCCGTAAGGCTCTGGAGCAGCTTCCGAAGCTTCGCGGCTGCCAGGTGCACAGCACCGTGATGCTCAGCGACGTTGACCAGAAAATATTCAAGAAGCTTGGTGTGAATCTCACATGCGAGCCGGTACTTAAAAGCGTAGGTGACAGAAAGAATGGAATATAAGAAACAGAAACTGCTCTTCATCTGTCTCGGTAATATCTGCCGCTCTCCGGCTGCTGAAGCAGTGATGAAGAAGATGGTGGCAGACGCAGGAAGAGAGGACGAGTTCTTCATCGACTCTGCTGGAATAGGCGACTGGCACGTAGGACAGCTTCCTGACAGCAGAATGAGACAGCGTGGAGCACGCCGCGGATACACCCTTGACAGCCATGCACGCCAGATCTGCGCCGACGACTTCTCTCGTTTTGACAAGCTGCTCGTCATGGACAACGACAACTATCGCATCGTTACGTCCAAGGCTCCGACAGAGGAAGCAAAGGCAAAGGTAGAGATGCTCACCGACTATCTCAAGGATCATAAGAACGTAAGCGTTGTGCCCGACCCCTATTACGGCGGCACCGCCGACTTCGACTATGCGCTCGACCTCATAGAGGACGCATGCAGCAATCTGCTTAACGAATAACAGCCTTCGGGTTAACAGTATAAAAAAGGAGAAGTCTTTTGGCTGTTAGAAGATATTCTTGTATCTTTGCCACATAATTGTCAGTGGTCCGTGCAGCTTGACCTTAATTGACGGAGCTATAGCACTTACGTCTCCGTCAGCTGACAATTTCCATCATAAGCCGTCAGGAATCCTGACGGCTATTTTCTTTCTGGGATTTCTGGCACTTGCCAGAATCCTCCGCTCCGATATTTCTTGCCTGATTGTAGGAAGTATATTAATTCTCACTACCCTAACAATCAGCCGCATGGTGATTCGGTCTTTTCTGGATGCAATGAACATCACTTTATACATAGCCGGGTGTGTATTGATTGGTTTTGGTATAAATGCCAGCATTAATATCCTCTTCACTACACTTATGGGAATCAGTATTCTCACATTCTTGTTATCAAGAGGGTTTATCCTCCCCTTTCTTTCAGTCATTCTGTTTAATATATCTTTCTTCGGAGAAGCCGCCCATGTCTTTTCTTCGTTTTATCCCTTGCAAATAGCTGTAGTTCCTATCCTTGCACTATTTTTATTTGCCAACATCTTTGAAACTAAGTTGTTTGCATGTATAGGAACAGAGAATTACTTTTCCAAATACAAACCATTTCATTTCGGATTATTCATATCCGGTATCGTCTCACTGGGAGGATTATCAATCAATTATCTGATATCAGAAACAAATAGCTGGCTTGTATCCTGCATACTGTCTGTTTGTATATGGATCGGTATTCTTATAATGGTTCAACGAATCATGCAGGTCATGAAAGTGGATCATCCGGTGAACCAGATTGGTATCTATATTCTTTGTATTGTTATCTGTCTGCCTACCGTG
>ENA-OZLX01000313-OZLX01000313.1-human-gut-metagenome-genome-assembly--contig:-NODE-313-length-13684-cov-5.627779_pt1 | contig 13684 bp, 10 predicted proteins | sample MGYA00244184_ERZ653803 | MGnify/ENA primary metagenome ERZ653803 (study PRJEB26926, sample SAMN06164781) | human gut metagenome | biome: ENVO:00009003; feature: ENVO:2100002; material: ENVO:00002003...
CCCACTGGCATTATTTTGTTGAAATTCTGTATATGTTAGAGGGCACCGCCATCATCAACTGTGATGATGATACTTATGTACTAGAAGAAGGTGATATGACGTTATTTCTTCCGCAGGCAATCCATTCTATCTATACTGCCACAGAGCAGCCATTGGTTTATTATGTCATGAAATTTGACTTAAACCAGCTTGCACCATCCGGCAATGCATTAAGCACCACTTTTTCCGGGATTAATTTTGTATCACTTTTTAATCTGGCGAAGGGTGATTCCCATGCTCCGAAATATTTTTCCAAAGCGATGTTAACAGACTATCCCATTGCCGGAATCTTTTCCTCCTGTGAACACGAAATGCAGCAGCAGGAATACGGTTACCGGATTCTGGTACAGTCCCAGATTAATTCCCTTTTAACCTTTATCCTGCGTATCTGGCGGGCACAGGGTTTTAATACGGATAAAGCTCTGGCTATTCCGCAAAACACAGAAGAAGCGTCCATACACTCCATTACGGAATATATCGACGCTCATGCCCAGGAGCCATTAAAGGTGGAAGACCTTGCCAGAATGTGTAATATGAGTTATTCCTATTTTGCCAAAAGCTTCCGGGAACTCTATGGCCAGTCCTGTAAAAAATATATTGAATTTATCCGCCTTTGTAAGGCTGAGGATCTGCTGCTCTTTACCAATCTTGACTTGAATTATATCAGTCAGGAAACCGGATTTTCCGATTGCAGCCATTTTATTAAGGCTTTCCGAAGCAAGCACAAAATGACACCCAAACAATACCGGAAGGAGCATTCCTCTTAAAGGTACATTCTTAATGCTGCATTCTTAAAGGTGCATGTAGATATCTGCCTGCTGGATTGCCACATCTGCTCCTGCCATCAGCATGGCAAAAAAGGTTAATGTGATGGTAAGGAATACCGCCTTACCATCATAGACAAATTCCACATTCTTCTTCCGGTTGGCAAGAAGAATTTCTATTCCAAGCAGGATAAAGATACATGGCCAGATATGGAAAATGATTTCATAGGTCAATACTGGCACAAACAGATGTACCAGAAACAGGATTCCAAACAAAACCAATGCACTGCCTAAGGTAATGCTGCCCACTCTGTGGGTGCGTACTTCTTTCACATTCTCATCCATTTTCCTTATGCCTCCTTTGTTTCTTCTTCCTCAAGGGATTTTTTCTTACCATGAACCAGATAAATTCCTACTGCTATAATTGCAATTCCTGCCAGCAGTCTTGGAAGCCGGTAACTGATTTCCTGAAGTACCCAGACCGTTTCATCCGGAATTAAATTTGCAATCATCCAATAGAAGCTGTTCCAGATTAACATAATACCAAGCAGAATCAGCACGACTGCAATAATGGTACGATAACGCTTTACAAAGGATTTATCTTTCCCGCCTTCTCCACTTAAATGGAATAAATAATCATCCTCCACGGCATAGAATTCTTCATCGGATAAGCCTGCTAAATTGTGTACATGGAAGAAGCTGTAAAACCATGCAATTACTGCAAGCACTGCCAGCGGTCCAAGTTCAAAAATGGATGCTGCTACAATAATGCCAAAGAACATCGACATCAGGCTTAAGCCCATTTTCATAAATCCCATATACATTTCCCCTGCTCCCGGTAAAAGGGAACAGCAAAATCTTAAAAATCCATTTCTCTTTTTCGTCATGTTATCTTTCCTCCTTTAAAAACCATCCATTTGTCGTCTCAGTAATAAAATTGCAAAATGCACTGGACGCATCATTTACACTTTGTAAGAAATTCTGCTCTTCACTACGCTTTTTCGCTTTCTCTTTCTGTTCCTGTAAGTCCTTATTGACCTGCTCTTTTGCTTCTGCCACATAAGTTTCCATGTTTGGTCTGCTCTGCTGCTCCACCGTAGGAACTACAACCAGAAATGCGATTGCCGCTGCCGCCGCAACCATTACTTTCATGCTATAAGTCAGGAGCTTCCGCTTCGCTGACACTTTTTCTTTGTATACAATAACCTTCTGCTGCTGCTCAATTTTATGTAGAATATTTTCTTCTAAATATTCCGGTGCTTTTATCATCGTTCCTTCTTCTGTTTCCCGGATCAGTGCCTCTAACGCTTCGTCACTTAAATACTCCTGTATATCTTCTTTTCTCATATCAGCTCCGCTCCTTTCCATATAGTTTTCTAAGCATTGCCCGCGCCCGGTATATCTGTGTCTGCACGGTTTTCAAATTCTTCTGCTTTAACTCTGCTATCTCGCCGGCAGGATGTTCTTCACAGAAGTACAGCTTTGCGATTTCATCATAAGGTGGTTTCAACTGTCCGCATTTTTCCTGCAGTTCTTCCCGGACCACCTCTTCGATGCATTGCTCTTCCGGTCCTCCCGCTCTCGCCGGATGGCTTCCTAAGACTTCGTCTTCGGTGGGCACCATCCGCCTTGCCGCCTGTCTACTGTAATCAATACATTTATTCGAAGCAATCCTGCAAAGCCAGGCTTTCTCATTCTTACCGTCGAACTCTTCCTTGTGCCGGTAGGCAGATAAAAATGTTTCCTGCGTCAAATCTTCTGCTGCAAAGTAATCTCCGGTCATCTTAACGCAAATAGAAAATACCAGATTCTGGTATTTATGAACCATCTGCGTAAATGGTTCCTGACACATTTTTATCCACCTCCTTGTCTCTTAAGAACGTTCTCATAATATATAACGAGTATCTTTTTCTATTGTCTTCAATTTTTTCAAAAAATCAATATTTTTTTAATTTATTCTATCCGGAATCCATTCTATTGACTTTTCTTTTCCGTGAAACTATAATCATTGTGGTTATCATAAATGATAGAGCAATTGCCAATACATCTAATATACGAGGGATTTAAATGATGGAAAAGAAGAAAAACTCCATTGATATGACACATGGAGCTTTATGGAATAAAATTTTGATTTTTGCGCTGCCGCTGGCTGCCAGCAGTATCTTACAGCAGCTTTTTAACTCTGTCGATACCGCTGTCGTCGGCAACTTTGCCAGCAGCCAGGCTTTAGCTGCCGTGGGAAGCAACAGTTCCCTGATTGCTTTGATGATTAACCTTTTTATCGGTATCTCACTGGGTTCAAATGTTATTATTTCCCGGTATATCGGTCAGGGTGTCCATAAGAATATCAAAGCAGCCATTCACACTGCCATTGTTGTGGCTCTGGCCGGCGGCATTTTCCTGCTGGTTTTGGGACAGTTTATTGCAAGACCGGTTCTGGTACTGATGGGAACACCGGATGATGTCATTGACCTTGCAGTCTTATACCTTCGGATTTACTTCCTTGGTATGCCATTCATTCTGTTATATGACTTCTGTTCCTCGATTCTCCGGAGTACCGGAGACAGCAGACGGCCGCTTTACGCACTGATTGCAGCCGGTGTTATCAATACCGGGCTGAATCTTATTCTGGTCATTGCCTTCCACCTTGGCGTATCCGGTGTTGCTATCGCTACCGTGGTTTCGAATATTGTAAGCTCCGGAATCCTGATTTACATCCTGCTGCATGAGGATGATCCGATTCGTTTAGAGCCAAAGGCACTTGCCATCTCCTGGCATGAATTAAAGAAGATTCTTGTCATCGGCGTTCCTGCCGGATTGCAGGGTATGGTCTTTTCCATTGCCAATGTCTGCATCCAGAGCACCATTAACAGCTTCGGCTCTGATGCTGTCGCTGGTTCTGCCGCATCGTTAAACTTTGAATATTTTTCCTATTTTGTGGTAAATGCTTTTGCCCAGACAACCGTTACTTTCACCAGCCAGAATTACGGTGCCGGTAAATATGACCGCTGCAAAAAGGTATTCCGTTTAAATATGATATTTTCCCTTATCTTCTGCGGACTCCTTTCCAGTGTCTTCATCTTAGGACGGGGCTTCTTCCTGCACCTCTACAGCAACGACCCGAAGGTACTTACCTTTGCCGTCCAGCGCCTGTTAATTGCAACAGCCTTAGAGCTTTTGACTTCTACCTATGAAATCAGCGGAGGCGCCATGCGTGGACTGGGACATTCCCTGTCGCCTGCACTGATTACCGTTTTCGGTTCCTGTGTCCTACGGCTCATCTGGGTATCTACCGTCTGTCGGTATTTCCATGAGTTCTGGGTAGTTATGATTATCTATCCGATTTCCTGGGTGCTGACCGGAAGCATGATGCTCCTTGCCTATTACCTGCTGCGCAGGAAGTTATTCCGAAAAAGTGCAGTATAGAAAATCTGTCGCATGATTGAAATGTTTGCTAAAATGAAACCCCGGAAGCAGATGGTTCCTTCTTCCAAAGAATGAATCTTTCTGTTTCCGGGGTATTTTTATGGAGCCAACTTTAAAGTACTCCTTTTTCTAAATTTTCTTTATAAATGTAATACACGGTCTTTGATTTCCTGAGTTCTTCCCTGATTCCAGAACTGAGTTCCGATATAACCACAGGTACGTCTTGCCACATTCATCTTATCCTGGTCACGGTTACCACAGCTTGGGCATTCCCACACCAACTTGCCGTATTTGTCTGTCACAATTTTAATCTCGCCATTGTAACCACATTCCATACAATAATCACTCTTGGTATTCAGTTCTGCATACATAATATGGTCATAAATATAACGGATGACAGACAGTACCGCCTCAATATTATCCTGCATATCCGGCACTTCCACATAGCTGATTGCGCCGCCCGGGGAAAGCTCCTGGAACTTTGCTTCAAAACCAAGCTTCTTGAATGCGTCAATATGTTCTGTCACATGAACATGATAGCTGTTGGTAATATAACTCTTATCCGTAACGCCCGGAATAATTCCGAAACGCTTCTGTAAACATTTTGCAAATTTATAGGTCGTAGACTCAAGCGGTGTCCCATATACACTGAAAGCAATATTTGTCTCTGTCTTCCACTTATCGCAGGCATCATTTAAATGCTGCATCACTGCCAGTGCAAATGGTGTTGCTTCCGGATTAGTATGGGATTTACCGGTCATATAACGGGTACATTCACACAATCCTGCATAGCCTAAAGAGATAGTGGAATAGCCGCCATATAAAAGCCTGTCTATGGTCTCGCCCTTCTTAAGACGGGCCAGTGCACCATACTGCCAGAGAATCGGTGCCACATCAGAAGGTGTTCCCTTCAGGCGGTTATGTCTTGCCATCAATGCCCGATAGCATAATTCCAGACGCTCATCGAAGATTTCCCAGAAACGGGTCATATCTCCGCCAGAGGAACATGCAATATCCACCAGATTCAGTGTTACGACACCCTGATTGAACCGTCCGTAATATTTCGGCTTTCCTTCTTCATCCTTGTATACGCTTAAGAAAGAACGACAGCCCATACATGGATAGCAGTTGCCCTCTTTCAGCTGTTTCATGATTTTTTCTGAAATATAATCCGGTACCAGACGCTTTGCGGTACATTTTGCAGCCAGCTCTGTCAGATAATAATACTTGGAATCCGGCTCAACATTATCCTCTTCCAGCACATAAATCAGCTTTGGAAATGCCGGTGTAATGTAGATGCCCTGCTCATTTTTCACACCAAGAATTCTCTGCTTTAAGACTTCTTCAATAATCGCTGCAAGGTCGTCTCTTACCTGTCCTTCCGGTACTTCATCAATATACATAAAGACTGTTACAAACGGAGCCTGTCCATTGGTGGTCATCAGTGTGATAACCTGATACTGAATCATCTGGACACCGCGCTTGATTTCGTCTTTTACACGAATCTCTGCTACTTTATTAATCTGTTCTTCTATTAATTCCAGTCCTGCCGCTTCAAATTCTGCTGCTACCTGACGCCGGAATTTCTGACGGCTCACATTGACAAACGGAGCTAAATGTGCCAGCGAAATACTCTGTCCCCCATACTGGGAACTTGCAATCTGGGCAATACTCTGGGTTGCAATATTGCAGGCAGTCTCAAAGCTCTTTGGCTTATCAATCATGGTCTCACTGATTACGGTTCCATTCTGCAGCATATCCTCCAAATTAACCAGACAGCAGTTATGCATATGCTGTGCAAAATAATCGGAATCGTGGAAATGTATAATTCCCTGCTCATGAGCCTCTACAATATCCTGTGGCAGGAGGAAGCGCTTGGTAATATCCTTGCTGACTTCTCCTGCCATATAATCACGCTGCACACTGCTTACCGTTGGATTCTTGTTGCTGTTTTCCTGCTTTACTTCCTCATTCTTGCAGGCAAGCAGCGTCAGAATCTGGTCGTCGGTAGAATTGGTCTTTCTTACCAGAGCACGTTTATAGCGGTAAGTAATATAATTTCTGGCTACCGTATACGCACGCTGATTCATAATCAGGTTCTCCACCAGATCCTGAATCTCTTCTACGGTTAATGCACGGTTCATGGTATTACATGCCTTCTCCACATTTTCACCAATGGCATTAATCTGTGCCTCTGTCATACGCTCGCTGTCTACCACACTTTCATTGGCTTTACACACAGCCGATAAAATCTTCTCTTTATCAAATATAACTTCCGTCCCACTTCTCTTTATGATTTTCATATTCGCACCCCTATTCAAAATAATTCATTTTCAACGCGTATACTATATATTGTATCAGATTAAATTATCTTTTCAAGGTATTGTGCCAAATTGTTTATTCTTTTTCTAATACAAGAGCGGAAAGCGGCTCTACATCGGTCTTTTCGGAAATATTTTTTTTGCCGTCTGCACCTGCCGTTTTGTCATCCACCAGAATTTTCCATTTTCCTTCCGGCAAATTATACAAAATCTCTTCATCATTTCCGTTGAATATTACCAAAATGTTTTCTGGTGTATCATCTGCACCTTTTCCCTTTAAAAGATATGCCACAACATTTTCCGGTGTATCTGATAAGAAGCAGAGATTCTGTGTCATTTCCGCTTCACTCTTCATACGGAATACCGGATGGGCTTTCCGCAGTGCCATCAAGCCCTTATAGTATGCTATCATATCCGGATATTCATGTATATTATCCCACTTGATGCTGTTTACCGCATCCGGCATATTATAGCTGTTTTCTGCAAAACCTTTTTTCTCCGGCAGCGGTTTGCTGCGGAGGAATTCTTCACCTGCCTGGATAAAAGGCACACCCTGGGAAGTAAATACAATGGCTGCGCACAACCGGTTCATGGCTTTCTTCTTTTCTTCCGATGCCTCCGGGCAGGAGACGGATAATTTATCCCACAGGGTATAGTTATCATGACAGGAGACATAATTAATACTCTGTCCCGGCTCTTTCGCCCACGGCTTACTGCCATAGGCATCATAATCTACCTGTGGATGTGCGACTGCTCCTGTAATGCCATAGCGCAATGCATTTTCCAGATGGGTGCCGCCATTAACGAAGCCCAGATGATCATCATAGAATACGCTTCCTTTTATGGTATCACGGATGTCATCATTGAACATGCCGATTCCCGGCATCTTTTTCGCACTGGCTTTAAATGCACGTTTCTCCTCTGCCAGGGAAGATGGGCCACCGTTCCAGCCTTCTCCGTAAAGGTAGATATCCGGACGTATTTCTTTTAACCGCTCTGCAATAACATTCATCGTATCAATATCCAGAACGCCCATCAAATCAAAGCGAAATCCATCGATATGATATTCCTTTGCCCAGTAAATGAGGGAATCTACAATTAATTTCTGCACCATCGGACGGTCACTGGCCACTTCATTGCCACAGCCGGAGCCGTTGGTATATCCGGTCTCATCACTTCTATAATAATAACCCGGCACTATCTTCTGAAGGTTGGAATCATCCCTTCGATAGGTATGATTAAAGACCACATCCATAATCACTCCGATTCCTCTGCTGTGCAAAGCCAGCACCATCTGTTTCATTTCCTGAATCCGCACTGCTCCATCATATGGGCTGACTGCATAAGAACCTTCCGGAACATTATAATTATCCGGATCATATCCCCAGTTATACTGTGCTTTCTGATTTTTCTCATCTACAGTCTCAAAATCAAATGCCGGAAGAATCTGTACATGTGTCACACCAAGGCCACTAATATAATCAAGTGCCGTTGCTTCTCCAAAATGATTTGTAGTATTGGCTTCCGTCAGGCCTAAGAACTTTCCATTATGAAATACGCCGCTGGATTCATCCATCGTAAAATCCCTGACACTGCCTTCATAGATAATGGCATCTGTGATATGCTCCGGATTCCGGTACCCATCCATTTCAAAGCCCTGTGGGTTTGTCTTTGCCAGATTGATAACCATACCGCGCTGCCCGTTTACCCCGGCAGCTTTTGTATACGGATCTACTGCCTCCTGCTCTTCCCCGTGATTTACTACTGTATAGGTATAGTAGATTCCATTACAATCTCCCTGTTTTTCAAAAACGTAAGTACCGTTTGCTGACTTCTTCATAATATGCTGATCTATGAGATTATCTCCTTCGCCCTGTTTATAAAGGTTCAGCTTCACGGATTCTGCCTCTGGTGCCCAGACCTTAAATCTTGTCATTTTCGGTGAGTATACCGCTCCTAAATCATTTCCTGTGTATACTTCATAATCAAACTTCTGCATATTTGTTTCCTTTCCCTCGTTACCTGCGTACGGCTACAGGAAACACACTTTGCGCATTTCCCGCATAACCGAAAAAAGGAAGCTTCCGCCAATGCACGGATGCTTCCTTCTTGCAACTGGCTGTCATTTCAAAGACCCTATAGCTTTGCGTCACAGGCTTTCACCTGTTTTGCTGATACATAATCTTTATTATAATGGTGGCACAATTATAAGTCAATGACTCCGGTTACTTATTGCAATTCTTATATTCCAGTATAATTCACATATGTGAATTATAAATTTAACTCTTTTTTGATTTCGGCAATGGCTTCTCTTTCATCAAAATGATATTTTACACCTTTAATTTCCTGATAATCTTCATGACCTTTTCCAAGCAGCACTATCATATCACCCTTTTTGGCATTTTCGATACAATATTTGATGGCTGCTTTGCGGTCATCGATTTCGATATATTTTCCGTTGCTCTTTGCAAGGCCAATCTTAATATCGTTGTTGATGTCGCGGATTTCTTCATCTCTTGGATTATCACAGGTCAGCACGCTTAAATCTGCCAGTTCTCCTGTCACTTCTCCCATGTCATAGCGGCGCAGCTTGGAACGGTTTCCACCGCCACCATAGACACAGATTAAACGTTTCGGATGATACTCTTTTAATGTGGTAAGCACGCTTCTTGTGCTGACTTCATTATGGGCATAATCAATAATTACCGTAAAATCTTTGGAAACCGGAACTAATTCCACACGGCCTCTGACTTTTACTTTATCCAGTCCACGTAAAATTGCCTCATCGGAAATTCCTGCCAGATGACAGGTCAGCATGGTTACCAGTGAATTGTATACGGAAAAGCTTCCCGGAATATGAACCACTGCATAAACATTCATACAGCCGGTAGTGGTAAAATGCATTCCAATCTGTCCCTCTTCATCCAGATATCCAACAGCTCCCGCCATCAGGTCTGCGTCTTTCTTACAGGAGAAGGTATGAAGCTTACAGGTATGATTTTTGATAATTCCATCTACGTGCTCATCATCTGCATTTACGATTCCCTCTTTGCACTGACGGAATAAGAGACTCTTGCATTCCTGATATTCTTCAAAGCTAGCATGCTCATTTGGTCCGATATGATCCGGTGATAAGTTGGTAAAGATTCCATAATCAAATACAATTCCTGCCACGCGGTGCATCTTAAGTCCCTGGGAGGATACTTCCATTACTACATATTCACAGCCGGCATCTACCATGGCACGGAACATCTTATGTAATTCATAAGATTCCGGTGTGGTATTCTTTGCCGGAAGCTTCTCCTCGCCGATCAGGGCACCGATGGTTCCAATCAGTCCGACTTTCTTACCGGCTTCTTCTAAAACGCTCTTTATCATATAAGTAGTAGTGGTCTTTCCTTTGGTTCCGGTCAGTCCAATGGTGGTAAGCTCTCTGTCCGGGTGTCCAAAGAAAGCAGCCGACATAATTGCCAGGGCATAACGGGCATCTTCTACCTGAAGAACCGTACAGTTCTCCGGAATATCAGTTTCTACTGCATGCTCTACCACAAGGGCAGCAGCACCTTTCTTTACCGCATCTTCAACAAAGTCATGTCCGTCTACAACAGCTCCTACCATACAGACAAATATGGTGTCTTTTTCTACTTTTCTCGAATCATAGATAATATCACTGATTTCTTTCTCCATCTCTCCCTGCAGGCAGGTATAGGTCAATTCTTCACATATTTCTGCTAATTTCATACTTCTCTCCTAATGTATTATTCCGCTGTTCCGATAATGTGGCTTGCATCAATTTCCGATTCAAATACCGTATGGGAAGGTCCGGTCATAAACATATGTCCGCTTTCTTCCTCCCACTCAATATAGAGCGGTCCACCAATCTGCTCTACCGTTACTTTCCGGTCTAAGCGTCCGGTTAATACGCCGGCTACCACTGCAGTACAGCATCCGGTTCCGCATCCGATAGTCTCTCCGGTTCCTCTTTCCCATTCCCGGATTTTCACATAATCCCTGCGAACAAATTTCACAAAAGTTACATTGGTCTTATTGGTAAAAAGTTCTGTCATATGTTCAATGGTTTTTCCGTATTTTTCTACATCAAGGTCTGCCACGCTGTCTACATACATGGCACAATGCGGGTTGCCCCAGGATACTGCCGTAATATGGAAGGTCTTATCCAGTACCTGTACCGGCTGCTCTACAAATTCATCCAGCTTTGTGTTGACCGGAATCACTTTTGCAGACATTCTCGGTGCTCCGATATCTGCTCTGATATTGCTTACCAGACCGTCCGTTACGGTTAAGTTCAGATGCTGCATGCCGCCTAAGGTTTCAATTACAAGGTCTGTCTTATCCGTCAGTCTGTGGTCGTATACATATTTTCCTACGCTGCGCAATGCATTTCCACACATCTCGCCCTCTGTTCCATCCGGGTTAAACATCCGCATCCGGAAATCCCCTTTTTCGGACGGACAAATCAATACCATTCCGTCAGAACCAATGGCAAAATGCCGGTCACTTACGAATCTCGCAAGCTCCGGCAGATTGTCAAGATGCTGATGAATGGCATCGATATATACATAATCGTTTCCAAATGCCTGCATCTTCGTAAATTTCATTTATTTTCTCCTTGCTTTCTCTTTCCTTTATTTTTCTTAAGCATTCATTGCCCGGTCTAAATCTGCAATGATATCATCCACATTTTCAATTCCTACTGACATACGAAGGAAGCAGTCTGTAATACCAAGCTTCTCTTTTACATCAAGCGGTGTATCCTCATGAGTCTGTGTGGTCGGATATGTGATTAAGGTCTCTGTTCCGCCAAGACTCTCTGCAAACATAATCATATCTACATTTTTAAGAATCTTCTTAACGGTCTCATAGCTGTCTACGGTAAAGGAAATCATTCCGCCAAATCCTGTTGTCTGACGGCAGGTTACTTCGTAATCCTTATGGTCTTCAAAACCAACATAATATACTTTCTTTATCTTCGGCTGTGTACGAAGCCACTCTGCAACCTTCCTGGCATTCTCATTGTGACGTTCCATACGGACTGCAAGGGTCTTGATTCCCCTTAATACCAGCCAGCTGTCTAACGGTGCCAGCTGGCTTCCATGGGATTTGATATGGATGTGAATCTTATCTGCGATTTCTTTGTTATCCTTTACCACGACGATTCCGGAAATGGTGTCATTGTGTCCCCCCAGATATTTTGTTGAACTATGGGTTACAATGTCAGCTCCCAACTGCAGCGGTTTCTGGAAATATGGTGTTAAAAATGTATTATCTACCACAGTTAATGCTCCGATGGATTTTGCAATTTCAGAAATGGCATGAATGTCTGCCACCTTCATCATCGGATTGGTCGGTGTCTCAACGAAGAACATTTTTGTATTCGGGCGGATAGCTGCCTTTACTTCGTCTAATTCAGACATATCTACATAAGTATGCTCGATTCCATATTTTCCAAATACATCTCCAATGATACGGAAGGTTCCACCATAAATATCATCGGAAAGAATTACATGCTCGCCCGGATTTAATAAGGAAAATACTGCCATATTCGCAGCCTGTCCGGAAGAAAATGCAAATCCCTGGATACCGCCCTCTAAAATTGCCATGGTACGCTCTAATTCCTGTCTGGTCGGATTCTCAAGACGGCTATAGGCAAATCCTGTTGTCTGTCCTAATTCCGGATGACGGAAGGTTGCTGCCTGAAAGATTGGCATGCTGACTGCGCCGGTTAATGGTTCCGTTCCTAATGCTCCATGTACTGCCTTGGATTCAAAATGCAAATCCTCTTTTGTACTGTAATCGGTATAGTTGCTGAAGTTTTTCATATTGTTACCGCCTTTCTTCGTCTTAATTACCCACCAGATATTTTCATTTCTAACAGGACAACCGTCTATTGATGCACTTGTCCTTTTTCATATATCAATTATTATACCAACATTTTATTGAAATTGATAGTAAAATAATGCTTTCCTTATTGCAAATCGTGCTTTATACTGTTCCTAGATTGACTTTGTATATAGGATGTGATTTTTATGAAAAAATATGAGAAAACCGGATATCTTCATCATGATTTCAAGATATTTCACCTGACTGACCACGAAATGTCTGCCTACGACTTTCATTATCATGATTTTCACAAACTGCTCTTTTTCCTAAGCGGCAATGTCACCTATTGTATTGAAGGAAAATCCTACCAGCTTACCCCGGGGGATCTGGTTCTTGTCCGTGCCGGTGAAGTCCACCGTCCGGTCATTCATGATACCACACCCTACGAGCGGATGATTATTTATGTCTCTCCGGATTTTGCAGTTACATCATCCGATAAGACTATTTTCTTAAACCAGTGCTTTCTTCCGGACGCTGCCATGCCGTCCAATGTGCTGCATTTATCCGGCATGAAGGAACGGCGGCTCTTAGATACCATGATGGAACTTGTCCACTCTTTTTCCGAAGACAGCTTTGCCAATGAGATTTACCAGAATACGCTTTTCTTAGAATTTATGATTCACTTAAACCGGGCTGCCTTATCCGGCACCCTGCAATATGAAGATTCCTTTCAGGCAAATGAAAAGATTCTGTCGGTTCTTACCTATATGAATGAACATCTGACGGAAGATATTACCGTGGATTCTTTAGCAGAGCACTTTTTTACCAGCCGCTATTATCTGATGCATTCTTTTAAGGAGCAGACCGGGTATACCATCGGAAATTATCTTTCCACAAAGCGGCTTCTCTTTGCCAGGGATTTAATCAGCTCCGGCACTGCAGTAACTGATGCCTGCTTTGCCTGCGGCTTTCACAATTATTCTACTTTTCTTCGTGCCTATAAGAAACAGTTTGGAAAATCCCCGCGGGAAATGATTTAGGTGCTGCGAAAGAATAACATTTTAACAGAAATTTCTTTGCTATTTGAAGTAGGTGTGTTTATGTGCGTCAAAATACCAGTAGTTCTTAATATTATGTTTTGCTTGTCTGCAAGCAGTCTTTCCGTTGCTTTGACATAAGATAGTGCCACTGTCCGTCGAATACGGATGCCACATAACGCCTGCAAGGGGCACTAGGAATTTCGAATAATTAAGAAGTCCGTCTGGCAACCGGCGCATATTCACATCCATGTTC
>ENA-OZLX01000334-OZLX01000334.1-human-gut-metagenome-genome-assembly--contig:-NODE-334-length-13085-cov-5.109133_pt1 | contig 13085 bp, 8 predicted proteins | sample MGYA00244184_ERZ653803 | MGnify/ENA primary metagenome ERZ653803 (study PRJEB26926, sample SAMN06164781) | human gut metagenome | biome: ENVO:00009003; feature: ENVO:2100002; material: ENVO:00002003...
TGTCAAAACTAAACCGGGCCTATCCCATCGTCAGTTGTAGGGGAAGGGTTTGCCTGCCCGAAGACACAAAGCAAACTGTTTTCGGGCGAGCGGACCTCGCCCCTGCGAACTAAATGATGGCATTATCCACGTTTTGACACACCTCTCATACTTTTTAATTATCAGTTCAATACAATCATCTCCATTCCGGCTTTTGCTCCAAATTCAAATTAGCGTCCACCTCTGCCTGAGGTATCGGGAAGTACAAGAATTTAGCTTCAAAATGGTCAAATCCTTGTGTATCCGAAATGCGGTCTGTCGGTTTATATCCTACCAATTCCTTTTCACCACTTTCATTTTCTTCGTAAAGCAATTCATAATGTTGAGAATCGGTCTTGCGTTCGTGCATGATAGCTTTCAACTTAGCAGGATCATTTCCGTACCAACGAACCATATCATCCCAACGTATATTCTCTCCGGCAAATTCCAGCAATTTCTGTTTCTGGAGTTCTGTCATTATAGCATCTTTTCCACTCAAGTTTTTCTCCGGCAGCCCGGCACGTACACGAATCCGGTTAATATCTTTCATTGCTCCGCTTTCATCATTGGTTTCCAGACAAGCCTCAGCGTGGAGCAACAAAACTTCTGCAAAGCGCATAATACGTAAATTGTTGATACGTCCGGCATCGTTAGAATACATCGTACATCCTGTGGGAACCCACCAAGCTGCAAACTTCTTCATCATGAAACGCCCTTGAACACCCTCGATAACCGGATAAGCAGGAGCATATCCTTGCTTGGCAATACCATATTTGCCATCGCCTTCGGGCAGTACCGTCCATTTAAACATATCATCAAATTCCACTTTACCACCATAGAATTTTTCATCCGGCTTCACATCACCGAAATCAGAATATTTAAAGAAGCACGTAGTGTACAAACGCTTATCCCATTTGGAATCAGATCCTTCCGGACGCTGTTCGGAAATGAATTCTTTTATCAAATAGGGAGAAGGCTGCATCTTATACCAACCACCGCCAATATTCTCACCTTTCAGTGTCGGGCCAAAATAATGAGCAAGGTTGTTTCCCATAAACGAGTCGTCACTAGTGCCATTGCCCCAAGAGTCACCCGAATTACCTTTGGCATCATAATTGATTTCCCAAATAGATTCAGCATTAAATTCCGTATCGTCACGGAAGTTGTCCTCATACTTTTGAGTCAAATCGTAACCATAACCATTCATTATAATTTCAAACTCATCCTTAGCGGCCTGATAATCCCCTTTCCAGATATAAGCTTTACCCAACATGGCAATAGCCGCACCTTGAGTTACACGACCGTTCTCATCGCTTGAACGAAGCTTAGGCAAACGAGACTTGGCTTCCTTAAAGTCTGAAATAGCCTGTTCCAGCACTTCATCACCGCTAGACAGTCCATGAGTTTCCGGATCTGCATCCTGCGGGAGAGTACGGATAACCGCATCACGATAATCAGTACGCAAACGGAAGTACCAGAATCCACGTAAGAAATAAGCCTCACCTATCATTTGCTCACGTTTGGTTTCGTCCATATCAACCGTAGCCGCACGATATATGAATTCGTTTGCCATCTGAATGCCTTCATAGATGTTTCCCCAGCTCAAATCCTTTGTATTCGTTGTGTTGACAAACGACAAATATTCCCAAATATAAGGTTCTTCTCCGCGAGTGGGGTAAAGGTCGTCACCGCGCATCTGAAGATGCATGATACCTTCCAACCCACCATAATATCCACTGGTCATACGGCGGAAAGGATTATAAACTGCGGACAAGCCTTTCATCACATTATCCTCGGATGTCCAGAAAGTGGTCGGAGTCTGACGGTTAGGATCAATCTCATTCAGAAAGTCATCACTACAAGAAGACAACAACATTGGAGCTACAGCCAATGCAGCTATGTATTTTATAAAATTCTTTTTCATATTCTGCAAATATTACTTATTCCTAATTAGAAATTTACTTGTAAACCAAAGGTGATAGTACGTGCCATCGGATAACGACCGTCATCACAACCACGGGTCATTACACCCGAACCACCTGATGTACCGGCACCATCGGCATCTACCATACCCAAGTCAGGAGTATATCCTTTATAATCGGTTATAGTGAAAAGGTTTTCCATAGCCGTATAAACACGCACATTCTGCAAACCGGCTTTAGATACCCATACTTTGGGCAACGTATAACCTAATTCCAAAGTCTTCAAGCGCAAGAATGAACCATTTTCCAACCAACGGTCCGTATAGCCCCAGTTTGTACCATTAGGATCGCTAGTACCAAACAAACAGCGAGGAATGTCAGAATGATTGTTTTCAGTCCAGCTGTTCATGCGTTCTGCATATTGGTTTCCCGTTGATTCATTATAAACCGTACTATAATACTGGGCATTGTAAATCTTGTTGCCAAAGTTTCCGTCAAAGAACATATTCAAATCCAAACCTTTCCATTCAGCACCCAGACTTACACCCAAATTAACTTTCGGGAAAGCAGAGCCTACATCCTGACGGTCATTATTGTCAATCTTACCATCTCCGTTATAATCCACGAAACGCAAGTCACCCGGTTGTGCATTAGGCTGGATCTTATTACCGTTCTTATCCACATACGCATCAATTTCTTGTTGGCTTTGGAATACACCATCCGTCTTTATCAAATTGAAATAACCTATGGAATGACCGGTCTTGGCATAAGTAATCGTTCCTTTGGCATGAGGATTGAATCCCTGCCATTCATCACGACTTCCGTTTACTTCCGTCAGTTCATTCTTGATAAAGGTGGCATTGACACCTACATGATAATACAAATCGCCTACATTATTACGGTGATTCAATGAAATCTCAAATCCTTTGTTTTCTACTGTACCTGCATTTACTGTAGGATTCCCACTCAAGCCAAAACTCAAAGACTGCGGCATAGACAACAACATATCTTCTGTTTTCTGAATAAAATAATCAGCACTGACACTGAACTTATTGTTCAAGAAAGCAAAATCCAAACCCAAGTTCAAGGTCTTCGTCTTTTCCCAAGTCACATTCATGGGTGAAGTCCATTCCTTACCGGTAATGGCACCTTCCCAAAGTTCTGTGCCCATCATGTTATTCATACCTTTATAAACAACAGACTGGGTAGCATAATTGCCAATGCCGCTCAAATTACCCAATACACCATAACTGGCACGAATTTTCAATTCATTCATGGTTTCCTTGATATTTTCAAAGAAATCTTCATTCATCACATTCCAACCCAAAGATACAGACGGGAATGTGCCCCAGCGGTTTCCATCTGCAAATTTGGAAGAACCGTCCCGACGAACAGAAGCAGACAGCATATAACGATCGGCATACGAATACATCACACGCCCAAACATAGAAATCATTGTATTGGCCCACGCGCTACCCGATGTATTTTGTGAAGAAACCGAACCGGCGTCAATCACAGAGAAACCTTCCGGGAAACCCTTACGTCCTGCACCAAAACCACGCGCATTGTTACGCTGGGCAGAATAACCCACCAAAGCAGAAACCGTATGATTGCCAAACGTATTATCATAATTGATTGTATTTTCAATCAACCAATCGTTCTCCCAGTCTGTACTTTCCGACAATTCCGCTTCATTCTTTTGTGAAGTAGAACTGAAATAATAAGGAGAACTATAGGCATAATTACGTCTTGTATATTTGTTTATACCTACATTGAATTTATATTTCAATCCTTTCAAGAACAAATCCACTTCGGCATAGCCATTCAATAAAATGTCTATCCCATGTCTTTGGTAATCATAGGCTTCTGTCCAACCCACAGGATTATCTCCTCTGGTCCATTCCGGAGCGACACCCCAAGTGCCATCTTCACCATATACATTCCACATAGGCACAGCTGTCAGAGCGGAGGTATATGAAACATCTTCGTACTTCTTTTTATAGAATTTCATCATCAACGTAGTCCCCATACGCAAATGATTATTGAAAAAAGAAAAAGTATTCTTAGCACGAATGTTCCATGCCTCATAACCGGTAGTATTCACAATACCATCCTGGTTAAGATAGCTTCCCGAAAGATTATAGGTCGAAGTCTTGTTTCCTCCAGATACATTCAAGCTAACCTTGCTCACCATAGCCGAGTTATAAAGTTCTTTCTGCCAGTCTGTTCCAGCACCTCCATTCCAATTCAGCAACCCTTCTGCCGAACTATAACCGGTAGCCTTTGCCAAATCGCGAAGCTGATTACCATCCATTACATCAATGTATTTGGCAACCATCTGAACGCCTGTATAGGCATCCACTGTTACACGGGCAGGAGTTTCCAAACGACCGCCTTTAGTAGTGACCAATACAACACCATTAGCAGCACGAGAACCATAAATAGCAGCAGCCGAAGCATCTTTCAACACTTCAATAGACTGAATGTCAGCGGGATCAACCATATTGATATCACCATACACACCGTCAATCACATAAAGCGGACTGGTGGCACTCAATGAACTGATACCACGGACATTAATATTCAAGCCTTCCCCCGGCTGACCGTTGGCAGCCGACACAGTAACACCGGCAACTCTTCCTTGCAAAGCAGCTGAAGCACTACGTGCAACATTTGCCTGTAACTCTTTACCGGAAACAGAAGCGACCGCACCTGTCAAATGGCTTTTCTTCACTGTACCGTAACCGATAACCACCACCTCGTCCAACAATTCACCTTCCGACAATTTCACATTAATCACACTGCGGCCATCAACCTTAACAGTTTGCTCCTGATAACCTACATAAGAGAAATTCAAAGACTGACCGGAAGCGGCCTTAATGGTATATTTGCCATCAAAATCGGTAATCACGCCATCCGTAGTTCCTACTACAACAACAGCCGCACCAATCAACGGATTATTCTCCGCATCCGTCACTGTTCCGGTAACAGTAATTTACTGAGCATAGGCACATATACTAAGTATGCACAGCAACCATGTAAATGCAATTTGTTTCATAAATAATGTATTAGAGTTTAATTAAAAAATATTGCTGTAAAATTAACTAAAAATAGATTTCCAACACGTTATTGCTTTCGCAAACAACGGTAATGCCCCATGGATGGAAGAATAGCAGCTGAAATTAAGAATGTCTTTGTTTTCATAGTTATTTGAATTAAAAATTAACATTGCAAAGATGGCAATTCAAGCAAGCAGGAACAAATACAATTCAAGCATTAAACAATGAAATCTTATCAATATCAAAAAAAAATTCTTCAAGACAATGGAAAACACATCTGAATTGAACGTGAAATATAAAATTTTTCCTACACAGTATTCTTCTAATTATCAACCAATTACTGTGAAAAAACATCCATAAAGGCTCTCAACCGGTAGGTAAGCGGCGGTATCGTTCATCAATGTACAACACAACAACCGCCACACACAAAATGACAAAACTTCAATAGATGTATTTTATCAACAGGATGCAACCGTGAAAACAGTCTTATGACTTTATTGCTTCACCTTGGTGAAGCAACCGTTTCACAGAGGTGGCAACGGCACTTCACTTGAGTGAAAAGGCACGTTCAGCCGAGTGGTGCAACAAATGATGCAGTCTTCTTGCATGGAAACTCCCATCCCCTTGCACGGATACTGCCGTACATATATCAAGATTACGTACCCGACATGGAAACCGATATCCGACGAACCGGCTTCTGCAAGGAAAAAACGAAAAAGTACTTCGTGGGGATACAGGAAATTCCGTCACCGCATATTACTGTTTATCAGCGCAATACAATGACGGAACAAAAAACTATTGCAGCGTAGAAATAAAAACAGAATCAACGTTACAAAGACGAACTACTCAACACAGTTCCGGTATAGGAAACCACGCTACGGGCCGGCAATGTCAAGATATAGACACCATCGGCAGGTTGAACAGCTTCCACCAGCTCCCATTTACGGGTGTCATCGGTGACATAGCCTTGCAAAGCACCGGAAACCTGAGCGCTTTCAAGAGCCAACGAAATAACTACTTCATGATCCGCAGGGTTGATGGCTACAACCGTGTAACCGTTGTCACCATATTTATAGCCAGACACCATATAGCCTTGTTCGAAATCATATTGCGCCGAGATGCGCTTGCTTCCTACAGGGATGTAACGGGAGAAGTTGCCGAACACCTCGCAACGCTTGGTCACTTCATAGTCCACGCGGTTTTTTTCAATGTTAATCAGCCCCTCGGTGGTTCCGCCATCCGGTATAGCACCTGCCCACCACACAATAGCGCCGGTATTGGCCTCACACAAGAAACGATGGAACTTCTTCGCCCATTTCAAGCCACTGGTCATGGTAGCATCATAACTTTCCGTAGGATCGCTGATTTCGGTCAACCACACGGGAATTCCCTTCGATTCGGCTTTGCTGAACGGTTCAATGGCAGGATCTTTCCCGGTCACAGGATCCACATAGCCGTGTCCGGCGGCAATGACGGGAAAGTTGGTGATTTTAGGATTCAGGTTCAGAATGTCGCGCACATAATTTTTACTGCCCATGATAAAGCCCAGAATGGCAGACCACTGGGCATTCTCGCCAAAGATAATCCGGGTTTCGGGATGGGTCTGTCGCAACTTGGGACCCAAGTTATTCACAATGAACGGTCCCAGCGTAGTGGTACCGGGAAGCCAGAGGCATGAGTTCCAGCTTGCCGCATACTCGGGCTCGTTGGCCGGAGAGATGGCATAGACAGGCAGACCTGCCGCTGTGTAGGCATCACAGAAATTGGAAAGATAGTCGGCAAAGGCCTGGTAGCTGCCGCGTTTCAAAAAACCTTGCGAGGTACTGCCGTTGCTTTTCATATAAGCCGGAGCAGACCAAACGGAAAAGATGAGTTTGTCCACACCGTATTCCTGCTTCGCTTTTTTCATGATCCACAACTGTCCGTTGCGCTGTGCGATGCCTTCGGCAACACGATTCTCATCACGGTTGAAATCAATATCGAAAAAAGGATCGTCCAAAGACAGATTGATATCCTCGTCCATATTAAACGTGGTTTCATCGTAATGGGGGAATACCTCGCCCCTGAGGATACTGAGGCGAAGCCCGTCCTGTCCGAACATCACATCCATAATCTCCTGACGCTTGCGGTGGGCATAAAGATAGTCGGACCAGCCGGCCTGCGCCACACCAAAACCATCGATGGTTTGTTCTTCGTTGTTCCACTGAAGAACTACGTCGGCCCCCAAGGTACTACGTGCATCGGCCGGGATTTGTTCTGCCGGAAGAGCATCGGTAACATCGGTACAGGCACAGAGGCAAGCGGCGGAAGCCGCCACGGCAAAAAGGTAAGATAGCTTTTTCATGACACTTGTCTTTTTTAAGGTTAGTATTCAAAGTTTTACCAGGTTGTAACCCAAAGGCAAAGATGGAAATTTACCGACAGACAAACCAATACTATCCGAACATATACTTATGATATTTTATCAAAATAGAGACCGTCAATATGAGAAGCCTTGTTCTGGCTATCCGAATAAAGAAAAAACAACTTACAAGCCGTTCGTAGTACCGCAAAAAGACACGGAACATTATTTCCAGGCATTCAAATCCTACAACATCCCCGAACTTTCAGAAAATCCGTTTTCTTTTAGTGCTGTCAAAATCAGGCAAGTCCATGAGAAAGTTCCGGCCGAACCTTTTAAATGATAGTCTTGTTCTTACGATAATTATCACGGAACTCTTTAGGAGTCACTCCTTTTTTCTTTTTAAAGATACGGTTGAAATTGGATAGATTATTAAAGCCACAATCATATCCTATTTCAGCTATTGACAAGGAAGAATCAACCAAAGCACGTGAAGCGGCCCCCAAGCGGATATCAGTAAGGAAATCGATAAAACTTTTGGAAGTATGCTGTTTGATAAAACGACAGAATGAGGCCTCGCTCATATTTACCATTTTAGCCACATCTGCAAGACGGATCACTTCCGAAAAATGAAAATGAACATAATCCAGCACCTTGTTCAACTTCTCGTTAGTATGCTCTTTGGAAACAGAGTTAATGGCAAACTGCCCGGTTGACAGCTCACGCATCCCTTTGTCCAATGATAATTCATGAAGAATAACAAGCAGTTTTATCAAGGAATAGAAACTATCGTTCTCGCAAGACAGCGTTTTCAACAACGGGCGGACTTTTGCGATAGTCTCCCTGCTGAACACGATTCCTTTACGGGCACGGTGGAAAAGTTCCCGAATGCTGATCATCTGGTTCCTGTTCAGAATCTGGTCGGAAAGCAGATCGGAATGAAACTGAATGGTTATTTCATGGATATTCTGCGGCTTGTTGTTATAATCCCTCCAAGCATGTTCCAATTGAGGATTGGTGACCAGCACCAGTTCCTCTTCTTCTATTTCTTCTATGGAGTCTCCCACAATGCGTTGTGCGCCTTTTGCATTCTCAATATAGTTCAGTTCATATTCGGGATGTATATGTATAGGAAAATTAAAATTCGATTTCTGACGCTCTATCAAAATAAAGCAATCCTTGGCCGACAAAGGTGACACTTCTTTGAACAATTCTGTGTTTATCATATTTCTCTTTCACATTAGATCTGATCTTGTATAGCAAAGATAACATGAAATATGAAATCGGAAACAAAAAAGTGAGCATATTTTTATACTAAACCTGCAAAAGTACCTTCTATAAAAACGTAGATAACACAATACACAAAAACGAGAACCGTGTTATCCACGTCATTTCCATGAGGTTGCTTCTATTTCAGACAAGCCTTCATTGCTTTAATGATCGCTGAGTCAAACCCTTCGTGATCCAATTCATTAATCCCCTTGATAGTCATACCACCGGGCGTACACACCTTATCTATTTCCACACTGGGATGAGTATCATTATTCAATATCAAGGAAGCGGCTCCTTTCACAGACTGGGCAACCATTTTCTGTGCATCTTTCGGATAGATCCCCAATTCAATACCTGCCTGCATAGCTGCCTGAATATATTTCAAGACATATGCGATACCACATGAAGTCAAAGCCGTAGTAGCAGCCATCTGACTTTCAGGAATAAGCATAGCCAATCCTAATTCATTAAAGATATCCAGCATCAGTTGTTCTTGTTCCTTACTGGCGTTACGACTGGATATCAAAGTCATACTTTCCAACTGAGAAATAGCAGTATTGGGAATCAAACGGAATATGGTCTGTTCCGGACCTACACTCTTTACCAGCTGTTCGAAAGTTACACCACCTGCAATAGAAACCAATACTTGCCGGGGAGTCAAATGAACCACACTCAACACTTGGTCTATCAACCACGGCTTTACAGCCAGAATAACGATATCGGCATCCTTTATCGCTTTCGGATTTTCCGTTGTCACATTAATCTCCGGATAATCCGCCTGTAGAGTTTCCAGACTTCCGCTGAACGGATCGGCTACTGTTACATCACTCGCTGGAATGATAGTGCCTTGGGCAAGGCCGCGAGCAATGGCCCCTCCCATATTTCCCGCACCAATAATTGCTACTTTCATATTATTAAAGATTAAGTCTATAGCTACAAAGATAAGGGAAAAAAGGAGAAGAACGTATTATGAAAAGCTAAAAATAAAATTACTTTGAAGAAGATGAAATCAAAAAGTCTCGCCGGAACCGAAATGTTTCCTGACGAGACCTTATTTTCTTTCGCTGATTATTATCCCTCTTGAATCTCCAGCTTATACCAACACTTTACGAAAGCGTCCAATAAATTCATCAGCCTCAGCCATAGTCAGACACAAAGGCGGGAGCAGACGGATTACATTCGTACCACTGACTCCGGTAAATACTTTCTGTTCGAACAGCAGACGCTGACGCAGTTCCTTAATCGGTTCGTCAAATTCCATACCGATCATCAAACCTTCGCCACGCACCTCTTTAATCTGTGGGAATTGTTTCAATTCTTTCAGCAGATGAGCACCTACCTTGGCAGCATTCTCTACCAGGTTCTCACCTTTCATAACATCCAGCACCGCGATAGCAGCAGCACAAGCCAGGTGGTTACCACCAAAAGTGGTTCCCAATTGTCCATATACGGGTTTGAATTTCGGACTGATCAGGACACCAGCCATCGGAAAGCCATTGCCAATCCCCTTTGCAACCGTAATCATATCGGGACGGATACCTGCATGTTGGTGAGCAAAAAATTTACCGCTACGCCCGTAGCCGGATTGTATTTCATCCAAAACAAGTACTGCATCCACTTCTTCGCAAGCCTTACTCAGTTCTTTCAAGAATTTCACTTCCGGAACCTGAATACCGCCTACTCCTTGAATACCTTCAATAATCACCGCACAGACATCTCCTTTTGCCAATTCCGCTTTAGCTGCTTCTATATCGTTCAAAGGCAGATAAGTCACATGCCCATTGTCATTGATTGGGGCTATAATTTTCGGATTGTGGGTTACCTCCACTGCCAGTGAAGTACGTCCATGAAATGCTTTGCAAAAAGAAAGCACACGTTTGCGACCATTGTAAAAAGAAGCCAGTTTCAACGCATTTTCATTAGCTTCGGCCCCACTGTTTATCAAAAACAATTGATAATCATCATAACCCGAAAGTTTCCCTAAACGGTCTGCCACTTCCTGTTGTAGCTTGTTAACCACCGAATTGGAATAAAATCCCAACTGTGCAACCTGCTTGCTTATCATTTCCACATAATACGGATGTGCGTGACCGATAGAAATAACCGCATGACCACCATACAAATCAAGGTATTCCGTACCTTGATCATCCCATACATGACAACCTTTTCCCTTGACAATGTTTATGTCAAAAAGAGGATATACATCAAATAATTTCATAAACTCTTCTTTATTAAAAAGCAGACGGTTTCAACCTCAGCCCTACGGTTTCTTCCAGATTGAACATGAGATTCATATTATGGACCGCTTGTCCGCTTGCCCCCTTCAACAAGTTGTCAATGCAAGAGATAACCAGCAGTTTATCGCCATGCTTCTCCAAATGAATCAAACACTTGTTGGTGTTCACCACCTGCTTCAAATCTATATTTTTGTCTACAATATGAACGAAAGAATCCTCGGCATAATAGTCTTGATACATCTTCACCAGTTCTTCCAGTTCCACCTTGCATTTGACTACCAGAGTAGCAAAGATACCACGCGGGAAATCACCCCGGTAAGGAATAAAATCTATTTCAGCATTAAAGCTGTTTTGCAACTGTTTCAATGATTGCTTGATTTCGGGAACATGCTGATGAGAAAACGGTTTATAGATGCTCATATTATTATTACGCCAGCTGAAATGGCTGGTAGCACCCGGTTTCACCCCTGCCCCTGTACTTCCGGTAATGGCATTTACCATTACATCCTCGTTCAGTAACAGATGTTTGGCTAACGGCAATAAACCCAATTGAATACAAGTGGCAAAACATCCCGGATTGGCCACGTGCTTGCTATGGCAGATAGCACGACGGTTCAGTTCCGGCAAACCATAGATGAAGTCATGGTCATCACTCTTGATACGATAGTCCATACTGAGGTCTATGATTTTCAAATCCTCGGGTACATTGTGACTATCCATAAACTTCTTTGTATCTCCATGAGCCGTACAGAAGAACAATACATCAATCTCATCCAGAGGAAGTTCGTCGGTAAAAACCAAATCCGTTTCACCATAGAGTCCCTCATGTACGTCGGTAATCTTATTGCCGGCGTTACTGCTGCTGTTTATAAACTTTATGTCTACATCAGGGTGATTAATCAGCAGACGAATCAATTCGCCCGCCGTATAACCTGCCCCACCGATAATTCCTGCTTTAATCATACTTATTAAATTTCTTCGTCCTTGTGGTTATTATAATAAACACGCAAAGGTGTAGAAGTCACTTTGATAAAGCCTTTGGCATCTTCTGCTGTCCATCCCTTCTGCATTTCACCATATTCACCGAATTTGGTCTTCACCAGGTCGTCTTTCGATTCAACACCCACAGTAGAGAATGAAAGCGGACGGAGTTCCAAGATAGCTGTACCGTTTACATTACGCTGAGATTCCTGCAACATTGCCTCAATATCGCGCATTACCGGTTCCAGATACTGACTTTCATGCAAGAACATTCCATACCAGTTGGCAACCTGGTCTTTCCAGTATTGCTGCCACTTGCTCAACGTATATTTTTCAAGGAAACGATGGGCTCCGATAATCAGCATAGGAGCAGCAGCCTCGAATCCTACACGCCCTTTGATACCGATAATGGTATCCCCAACGTGCATGTCACGGCCGATACCGTAGGGTGCACCGATCTCTTCCACTTTCTGAATAGCCTTGATAGGATCATCAAACTTCTCGTCATTAACAGCCTTCAGCTCACCTTTTTCAAATGTAAGACGAAGCTGTTCGCTTCCTTCCTTGGTCACCTGTTTCAAATAAGCACTTTCGGGCAAACCCTGCGCAGAGTCCAATATTTCCCCACCGCAGATAGAAGTTCCCCAAAGACCTACATTATAAGAATATTTCAATTTTGTAAAGTCAGCGGCAAAACCATGTTCATTCAAATAATCAATTTCCTGCTGACGGCTTAATGCCATGTCACGGGTCAATGTGATGATCTCAACCCCCGGAGCCAATACCAAAAAAGTCATATCGAAACGAATCTGGTCATTACCCGCACCAGTCGAGCCGTGTGCGATAGCATCCGCACCTATTTCATTAGCATAACGTGCTATGGCCAACCCTTGGAAGATACGTTCAGAACTTACAGAAATAGGATAAGTACCATTACGGAGCACATTACCGAATACCATATATTTCAAGCTCTTCTCATAGTATTCCCGGGTCACATCCAATGTCACATACTTCACAGCACCCAGTTTGTAAGCGTTCTCTTCGTTCTGCTTCAGCTGCTCCTCACTGAAACCACCCGTGTTTGCACAAGCAGCATACACTTCATACCCTTTTTCCTTAGCCAGATACATTACAGTGAAAGAGGTATCAAGCCCCCCGCTGAATGCTACTACTACTTTTTTCTTTTTTTCTTCCATAATGATATTATTTTAATTGAGAATTAAAAATTGAAAACTGAGAAATAAGTACATGAACG
>ENA-OZLX01000399-OZLX01000399.1-human-gut-metagenome-genome-assembly--contig:-NODE-399-length-11535-cov-3.902962_pt1 | contig 11535 bp, 5 predicted proteins | sample MGYA00244184_ERZ653803 | MGnify/ENA primary metagenome ERZ653803 (study PRJEB26926, sample SAMN06164781) | human gut metagenome | biome: ENVO:00009003; feature: ENVO:2100002; material: ENVO:00002003...
TGTAACTTTAAATTTATATGGGAAACACACAAAAAATAAAAATGGCTCTAGCTATTTTGTTATTATCTCAGATGATGGTTTTCGGACAGACAGCAATACCTTTGGTCTATGACAAAGAGTATACAAATGATAACTTTCAGCTTCCTGGGATACTCCCAATAGATAAATTGCCGGAGATAGCCACTCTTCCTGATCCTTTTGCATGGGCTGATGGAAGCGGGCGTTCAACAGATTTCAAGGATTGGAAGAGGCATCGTTTTGAGATAGCCCACCAATTGCAACATTATGAATTGGGAATGAAGCCTGTTACTCCAAGAGATAGTATAGAGGCTATTCTAAATAACGATACATTGCGGGTTATAGTGCATGAAAATGGCGAGGTACTGCTATTGACTGCTCCTATTAAGTATTCTGAGGGCAATGGCCCTTTTCCTGCTATTATTGGGATTGGCAGACCCACAGGTTCTCTTCCGGTACAGTTGTTTGATAAAAGGAGAATCGCACAGATTACATTTAATTTCACACAGGTCATGTCTCATACACAAAAGCGTGGTAATGAGCCGATAAATCGTTTATATCCAGATCAAACGGATATGGGGGCTTACTGTGCATGGCCATGGGGGATCAGCCGATTGATTGATGGGTTGGAAAAGGTTGGAAAAAAATCGCGTATCGATCTTTCACATTTGGCAGTATCCGGTTGTTCATTTGCCGGTAAAATGGCATTGTTTGCAGGGGCTTTTGATGAGCGTATTGCGTTGACTATTGCCCGAGAGCCCGGTGGCGGAGGGGTTAATGCCTGGCGTGTTTCGGAAACTTTAGAGAATGTGGAAACTTTGGGGCGTACCAACTATGCATGGTTTCTGGAAAGTATGCGCCAATTTGCAGGTAAGAATGTAAACCGCTTGCCGATTGATCACCATGAACTGGCAGCATTGATTGCTCCTCGTGCTTTGCTGGTACTTGGAAATACAGATTATGAATGGTTGGCAGAAGAGTCGAACTACGTATCTTGCCAGGCTGCACGAATGGTATGGAAGGCTTTTGGCATAGAAGATCGTATGGGCTTTTCTATTCAGGGAGGTCATATGCATTGTATGTTGCCGAAGAGTCAGTATCCGGAAGTGGAAGCTTTTATTGATAAATTTCTGTTGGGTAAAACAGATGTAGATACATTTGTTACGAAAGCGGATATGTTTGAGGATATGGACTATTTGAAATGGATGCCTTGGGCAAATGAGATAGAACGTTTAGGCGAAGAGAGGTTGCCTTATACCAAAGGTGCTTTTGCAACGAGACGCTATCGTAATCTCTTTGCGGAATTGGGCTATAAGCAAAAGGACATTGATAAAAAGTTGAAATCGGTATTCGAAAGTGTTTTTTATGGACCGGATAAGGTCTATTTTGAAGTGGGGGATTCAATGGCTTATATCAGCGACATAAAAAATCATGATGTACGTACAGAGGGAATGTCTTATGGATTGATGATTGCCGTTCAGTTTGATAGAAAAGATATTTTTGATCGTTTGTGGCGATGGGGCAAGAAATATATGCAGCATCAGGAGGGACCGCTGAAAGGTTATTTTGCATGGAGCTGTAAGACGGACGGCACGCGTAATGCTCAAGGACCGGCGTCCGATGGGGAACTTTATTATGTAACATCACTTATTTTTGCTTCTAATCGTTGGGGTAATTCAACGGGAATTAATTATCTTGCCGAGGCTCAAAACATATTGGATTGCTCGATGCAGAAAATTGGTATGGAGCGTGTTGCCCCTTTGATTAATTTGGAACATCAGTTGATAACATTTACGCCGGATCCTTTTGGAGGAAGATTTACGGATCCTTCCTATCATATTCCAGCATTTTATGAGGTATGGGCCAGGTGGGCAGAAGATGGTAGAAGTGAATTTTGGCGGGTATGTGCCCGGAAAAGTCGTGAATATTTGCATAAAAGTATTCACCCTGTAACAGGGCTTAATCCTGATTATAATAACTATGATGGCACATTGCTTGGCAGTAAACGGGTTATAGGAGATGCTTTTCGTTTTGATTCATGGCGTGTACCTATGAATATAGCATTGGATTATTCATGGGCATGTGCGGACAGAAAATGGCAGCAAGAATATGGAAATAAGATACAGAACTTTTTTTATTCCCAAGGTATAGATAGCTTTGTAGATCAATACAATGTAGATGGTACAACGGTGACAGAACTGCTGGGTGCCGGAGGGTATAAGAAATTGAGACATTCTTTGGGACTGGTTGCTACTACTGCTGCGGTCTCATTGGTTTGTACACATGATAAGAGCCGGGAGTTTGTCGATCGTTTATGGAATGTCAAACACGTGCCTTACGATGACGGTTATTTTGACGCTTATTATGACGGACTACTTCGTTTGTTTGCTTTTATGCATTTGAGCGGGAACTATCGGATTATATTTCCTCAAGGACATTAATTACTGTAAAATTGAAAAATAGAAATGAAAAATAGAGTGATTGATTTATTACTGGTATACCTTTTTTTAGGGAGCTGCTTAACTATGCATGCGCAAGATAAGGATTTTCATATTTATTTGGCTTTCGGGCAGTCTAATATGGAAGGCAATGCACGTGTGGAACCGCAGGATAGTATAGGTATAAGTGAACGTTTTTTGATGATGTCTGCTGTTGATTGTCCTGAGCGCGGAAGGGTAAAAGGAGAGTGGTATAAGGCTCTTCCGCCGTTGTCTCGTTGCCATACGGGATTGACCCCATGTGATTATTTTGGACGTACTATGGTTGATAATTTGCCTTCGAATGTCAAAGTGGGTGTTATCAATGTGGCTATCGGGGGATGTCGTATTGAGTTGTTCGATAAAGAGAGCTGTGCAGAGCACATTGCTACTCAACCGGATTGGCTGAAAAATATCGTGAAGTCTTATGATAATAATCCGTATGCTTGGCTCGTAGATTTGGCAAAGAAGGCACAGAAGGACGGGGTGATTAAAGGTATTCTGGTGCATCAGGGGGAATCAAATACAGGTGACAGGGAATGGCCGGAAAAACTGAAAGGCGTTTATGAAAACTTATTGGCTGATTTAAATCTGAAAGCGGAGGAAGTGCCTCTTTTGGCCGGAGAAGTGGTACATGCCGACCAAAAGGGTATTTGTGCAAGTATGAATGAAATCATAGATACACTGCCACAGGTAATCCCAACGGCGCATGTCGTTTCATCTGCCGGTTGTCCGGCAGCAGGGGATAATCTGCATTTTACCGCTCGTGGATACCGCATGTTGGGTGCACGTTATGCTGAAACAATGTTGCAGTTGTTGGGATATAAGGCAATGATAAACAAGCAGGAAGCAACCCGAATGAAATTATGGTACTCGGCACCGGCACGTCGCTGGGTAGAAGCGTTACCGGTGGGGAACTCTCGTTTGGGCGCTATGGTTTACGGTGGTACAGATAAGGAAGAAATTCAGCTGAATGAAGAAACTTTTTGGGCAGGCGGTCCTTATAGCAATGACAATCCGAAAGGAAAAGAGGCTTTGGCTAAAGTGCGTGAGCTTGTGTTCGCCAACCGTCTGTCGGAAGCACAAAAAATGATAGATGAGAATTTTTTTACCGGACAGCATGGTATGCGTTTTCTCACCATGGGCAGTTTGTTCATAAACCAACCGGAACATAAGAATGTTGAAAACTACTATCGTGAACTGGATATAGAAAATGCCGTAGCCGTTACCCGATATATGGTGGATGGGGTGACATATACACGTACGGTCTTTTCGTCGTTTGCCGATGATGTAATTGTTGTACGCATGGAGGCTGATAAGCCGAAAGCGTTGAACTTTGATTTGAGTTATAACTCACCATTGAAACATGCGGTAACGGCTAAGGGAAATGAACTGATAGTGAAATGTGAAGGTGCGGAGCAGGAAGGGATTCCTGCGGCATTAAATGCCGAATGCAGGGTATTGGTGAAACATAATGGAAAGTCCGGAAAGTCGAATGAATCTGTGGTTGTAAACCAAGCTACCGTAGCGACTCTTTACATATCTGCTGCGACGAACTTCGTGAACTATCATGATGTGAGCGGTAATGCTTCAAAACTCGTTTCTACCAGCCTGAAACGTGCTGTAAAAATACCGTATGAGCAAGCTCTGGCCAATCATATAGCTGCCTATAAGAAGCAGTTCGATCGTGTGAAGTTCTCCATACCTTCTACCGAAACATCTACGTTGGAGACAGATAAACGGGTTGCTGCTTTTGGTGAAGGAAAGGACCAGAACCTTATGGCACTGATGTTTCAGTATGGTCGTTATTTGCTTATTTCTTCTTCGCAACCCGGTGGACAGCCCGCCAATCTGCAAGGTTTGTGGTGCAATAGCGTATATGCTCCTTGGGATAGTAAATATACGATTAATATTAATACGGAAATGAATTACTGGCCTGCCGAAGTGACAAACTTGTCGGAAAACCACCAACCGCTTTTTGATATGGTTAGCGATTTGAGCGTAAGCGGCAAGAAAACTGCTGAAACTGTTTACGGAGCACGTGGCTGGGTGGCTCATCACAATACGGATTTGTGGCGTGCTTGTGGGCCGATAGATGCTGCCTATTTCGGAATGTGGCCCAATGGGGGGGCTTGGCTTACACAGCACTTATGGCAGCATTATCTTTTCACCGGTGACAAAGAGTTTTTGCGCCGCTATTATCCGGTAATGAAAGGCGCGGCAGATTTTTATTTGAGCCATTTGGTGAAACATCCTCAGAACGGTTGGTTGGTAACAGCTCCTTCTGTATCGCCTGAACATGGGTATGCCGGTTCTTCCATTACTGCAGGATGTACTATGGACAATCAGATAGCTTTCGATGCACTTTATAATACAATGCTCGCAGCCCGTATATTAGGTGAGTCCCAGGCATATCAAGATTCCTTGGCTGTTGCTTTCAAGCAGTTGCCGCCTATGCAGATAGGACGTCATAATCAGCTTCAGGAATGGTTGATAGATGCTGATAATCCTCGTGATGATCATCGTCATATTTCACATCTCTATGGTTTGTATCCAAGTAACCAGATATCACCGCGGCTTCATCCCGAACTTTTTCAAGCAGCTAAAAACACACTTTTGCAACGGGGTGACGCTGCGACAGGTTGGAGTATCGGTTGGAAAATAAATTTCTGGGCACGTATGCTCGACGGTAATCATGCTTATAAAATTATAAAGAACATGCTTCGTATTCTTCCGGGCGACGACAAAATGCGGGAATTTCCTGAAGGCCGTACCTATCCCAATTTGTTTGATGCACACCCTCCTTTCCAGATAGACGGTAATTTCGGCTATACGGCAGGTGTGGCTGAAATGTTGCTGCAAAGCCATGATGGGGCAGTACAATTGCTTCCTGCTTTGCCGGAGGAGTGGAATGAAGGAAGTATCAGTGCTTTGGTAGCTCGTGGCGGTTTTGTTGTTGACATGCAATGGGAAGGAGCGCAACTGCTTAAGGCTAAAGTACATTCGCGTATTGGTGGTATGTTGCGTATTCGCAGTTATGTTCCTTTAAAGGGAGATGGCTTGAAACCGGCGGTAGGCGATTGTCCGAATATGCTATATGCACCGGCTGAAGTTGCGGCACCTCTGAAATCGAAGAGCTTGAATACGCTTCAGTTGCCCGTACTTTATAAGGTTTACGAGTACGATGTAGAGACAGAACCCGGTAAGGAATATATGTTTGAAAGAGCTACGTTGAATTGATAATGCGCTGTAAACATAAATAATTGTTTATGAATTAAGGGGGAACTGTAAATTCCTCACTGTTACATATGATAAATAAAGAATTCACATTATGAAAATGAAAAAAAGTTTGGGGCTGTTATTACTTTCCGTTTTGTGTTTGAATGCAGGGGCCATAGATAATAAGGGGATAACCTTTAGCCAATTGGCTTCCGACCGTTTTACGCTTGTGGAAAATGGAGCGCCCAATGCCATATTGATAGATGAGCAGGAAGATGCCGGTGTGATGATAGCGGCAAAAAATCTTCAGAACGATTTTAAGCTGGTAACCGGTAAGACTGCTGATTTGCAGTTCGAGCCGGGTGCCAAGCGTATGGTTATAGTGGGCACTCTTAAAAGCCGTTATATCAAAGAACTGGTGAAATCGAAGAAGATAGACGCTTCATTGCTGAACGGTAAGAATGAAAAATATTTGATGACGGTAGTGCCGGCTCCTTTAAAGGGGGTGGAAGAAGCATTGGTCATTGCAGGAAGTGACAAGCGTGGAACAATTTATGGAATATATGAGCTTTCAGAACAGATCGGTGTCTCTCCTTGGTATGACTGGGCTGATGTACCGGTGGTTCCTCAGCAGAATTTGTCTATTGTTCGTGGAAGCTATACGGCGGGCGAGCCGGCAGTGAAGTATCGTGGCATTTTCTTGAATGATGAGGCTCCTTGTTTGACAGGTTGGGTGAAACATACTTATGGCACGAACTATGGTGACCATCGCTTCTATGCACGTGTGTTTGAACTTATTTTGCGTCTGCGTGGTAATTTTATGTGGCCTGCGATGTGGGGGTGGAGTTTTTATGCGGATGATCCGGAAAACAGCAAGACGGCCAATGAAATGGGAGTTATTATGGGTACATCCCATCATGAACCTATGGCGCGCAATCATCAGGAGTGGGCGAGAAAACGTAAAGAGTATGGTGCGTGGGATTATGCTTCCAACCAGAAAGTGATTGACCGCTTTTTTCGTGAAGGCATTGAACGTGCCGTTGATACGGAGGATTTGATAACTATCGGTATGCGGGGGGATGGCGATACACCTATGGGTGGAAAAGAAGGAGAGGATGATAAATATGTATCGCGCGACAAAGAGAATATGCGTTTAATGGAAAAGATTTTCAAGAACCAACGGCGCATCATTAAGGAAGTGACGGGGAAGGCTCCGGAAAAACGTCCGCAGGTATGGGCTTTGTATAAAGAAGTGCAGCGTTTTTATGACATGGGGCTCAGAGTACCCGATGATGTGATCATGCTGTTGAGCGATGATAATTGGGGAAATGTACGTCGTTTGCCGAATCCGGAAGAAAGAAAACGTCCCGGAGGTTGGGGTATTTATTATCATGTGGACTATGTGGGAGCACCCCGAAACACAAAATGGCTCAATGTGACTCCGATTCAGAATATGTGGGAACAATTGCAGTTGACCTACGATTATGGAGTTGACAAGCTGTGGGTACTTAACGTCGGCGACTTGAAACCGATGGAATATCCCATCACTTTATTCCTCGACATGGCTTGGAATCCTAAACGCTATGCGGTTGATAACTTGTTGGATCATCCACGTCAATTCTGCGCCCAGCAATTTGGTGAAGAGCAAGCGGACGAAGCTATGCGCATTTTGAACTTATATAGCAAATATGCCGGTAGAGTTACTGCTGAAATGCTTGATCGCAAGACTTACAATCTGGAGACCGGAGAGTGGAAGCAGGTCTCTGATGAGTTCATTAAGCTCGAAGCGGAAGCGTTGCGCCAGTATACGGCACTCAAACCGGAATATAAGGATGCTTATAAGCAACTGATTCTTTTCCCTGTGCAGGCAATGGCCAATTTGTATGAGATGTACTATGCGCAAGCTATGAACCATAAGCTTTACAAGGAGAATAATCCGCAGGCAAATTATTGGGCCGACAAGGTTGAACAGTCTTTTAAGCGTGACAAGGACTTGTGCGATGACTATAACAATGTGATGTCGGGAGGTAAATGGAAGAACATGATGATACAGAAGCATATCGGTTATACTTCGTGGAATGATAATTTTCCGGCAGATAAGCAGCCGGAGGTATATCGCATCGAAGAACCGGAAAATGCTGTGGGGGGATATGTTTTCAAATCCTCGGACGGTGTAGTGGCAATGGAAGCCGAACACTATTTTGAGAAGAAGGACGTTGTCGGGGCACAATGGACGGTTATTCCTTATATGGGACGTACATTGAGCGGTATGGCGTTGATGCCTTATACGAAAGATGTTGCCGGTGCTTCCCTTTCTTATAAAATGGAAATACCCAAAGATATTACGGAAGTAACTGTCCACATTGTGGTGAAATCAACACTGGCATTTCACGATATAAAAGGGCATAAATATGAAGTGGGCTTTAACGGCGGCAATGTAGAAACAATTAATTTCAATGCCAATTTGAATGAAGAACCGGAGAATGTGTACACAGCTTTATACCCCACAGTTGCCCGAAGAGTGGTTGAAAGTAAGGTGAAACTGGAGTTACCGGCACCGCAGAATGGGTTGCAGACCCTTACATTGAAACCTTTGGATCCGGGAATTGAAGTGGAGAGTGATCTGACATCAGTTTATGCTGCATATGGAAACAGGGAGGCTGCATTTCCATCTTCCTATGATGCCAGAAAGGAAGGATTAGTTACGCCCGTAAAGAATCAGAATCCATTTGGAACCTGCTGGGCTTTTGGTATGGCAGCAATCATGGAGACTTCGCTTCTGGCACAGAACAAAGGAACCTACGATCTGTCAGAAGAACATTTATCATATTTTTTCTCCAACAGACAGAATGATCCTCTTGGAAATACCCCTGATGATAAGAATTATGTACTGGGAAATTATCACGTGATAGGAGGTAATGATCACCTGGCGGCGATTTATCTCAGTACATGGTCGGGAATGACCACAGAGGCCGATGTACCATTTCCTACGGATTCTTTGCATCAGAATGATCTGACTGTACAGATTCCGGAAAGTAAGGCTTATAATTCTGCAGCATATCTGAAAAATGCATCTGTTTCCAAATACAGTGAGGAACGTATGAAAGAAATGCTACTGAATGACCATGCAGTATCCATTATGCTTTATATGAAGGAAAGTTATGTAAATCCGGACACAGCTGCATATTGTTATCCTGTTGGAAAATCAAATTCGACTGTAATTAATCATATTGTGACAGTGGTCGGATGGGATGATACGTATTCAAAGGATAATTTTCTTCCTGTTTCCAATGTAACATCTGATGGTGCGTGGATCATCAAAAACAGTTGGGGGGAGAAGAAAGGAGACGGAGGATATTACTATCTTTCTTATCAGAATCCCAATATCAGTAAACTTGTAAGTGCAGAGGCAGTGGCTGCTTCGGATCAAAAGTACAAGAATAATTATTTTTATGATGGTTCTTCAGCACTTTCAGTGATTCCGATACAGGCGGGACAGTCAGTAGCAGCAGTTTATGAGACAACTGCAGGAAAGGGAAAAGCAGAAGTCCTGGGGGAGGTTAATCTTGTTACAAACAGTGACAATGCCTGTTACAAAATTCAGATATACACCGATCTGACAGATCCATATGACCCGGAAAGCGGGACCGCTGCATATGCTGCTCCATATGAGTTTGAACAGCCAATCGCAGGTGTACAGACTATCAGTGTACCAGAGGTGGTTTTGAAACAGGGAAGCAGATATTCTGTTGTGATCACAAACAGTGGGATTGACAAAATCAGCTTTGGAGTGGAAGCAAAGTCCAGTTATGGGAACTGGTTTACCTGTACGGCGGGGATAGAAACAGGGCAGACATTCTATAAGAGTGCATCGGAAACGGCCAGGTGGACAGATGGAAAGACGAAAAACTGGACGGCAAGGATCAAGGCACATACAAGGACCCTGAATCAGTCATGGGTGCCGGATACACCGGTATTTCAGGTGAAGGCATATAATTCTGGATATAACCTTATTTCATGGAAAAAAGTTTCCGGAGCTACAGGATATTATGTGTACAGAAAACCTGCAGCAGGTGGGAAGTGGTCCCAAATTGCAGATGTCGGGACATCGGAATTAAAATATAAAGATAGTAAGGTTACGGCTAATGCATCATACCGTTATACAGTAAAAGCATATTATGAAGCATCCGGAAAAAGATATTCAGGTAAATATAAAACCGGCGATGTGATTAAAGCAGCACCTGCAGTGCAGAAGGTTACTTCTGTGAAATCTGAGAAAAATGGAATCCGTATCCGGTGGAAGCCTCAGAAAAAATGTGACGGCTATTATATTTACAGAAAGAAAAAAGGTGGTTCCTATCAATTGATAAAGAAAATTTCCAATGGAAATAGTTCTTCTTATCTGGACAAAAAAGCACAAAAAGGTGTATCATACTATTATGCGGTAAAAGCATATGTTAAAGAGCCATATGGAAATACATACAGCAAATATAAAAGTTCATCTGCTGTAAAAAGAAAATAGGAAATGAAGGAAAGAGATTATGAAGAGAAGGTTTGGAACAGTAATAGCAATGGTACTGTGCTTTATTCTGACAGTGGTTTCTGTTTATGCGGATGACGGAAAGGGTCAGAATCCGGATTATGTAACAGATTATTATATGATCGTACAGAGTACACAGGGCGGGGTAGATATTTATGATGAAGCAGACACTCAGAGTGTTAAACTGAATGACAGCAAGATCCCAAATGGAACTGCCATTCACGTTCTGGGTGAGAAGAATGGAGCAGATAATAAAAAATGGGCATATACACAGTACCATGGAATGAACGGATATGTTCCTATGGATGATCTGGATCCGGCTTCCAGAGAAGAAGCTGCCAATGAGGAATATCGTACTTTCGGAGGCAAAGATGTGGATTTCGAAGTAAAGGTTCATGGAAACGTATCGGTTTATAACGGACCTGGAGAGAAATTTGATCAGGTTTCAGGAACAGAGGGAATCGCAGATGGGACAACTGTACATATTTTTCAGCATGTTCAGGGAGAAGACGGAACAAACTGGGGGAAAACAGACACAGATGGTGTAACACAGGGATGGCTGAATCTTGATCGTGATACAGATTACGTAAATGAAAATGTATCCGCAGATGCACCGGAGGCTACAGGCACATCAGGAAATGTTCCGGTGGCTGCTGTTACACCAACACCGGAAGCAACTCCAACTCCGAAAGCCACACCAACACCAGAGGTAACACCTACAGAAAAAGTGACACCGACACCGGAGGCAACACCTACAGAAGAAGCAACACCGACACCGGAGGCAACACCTACAGAAGAAGCAATGCCAACACCGGAAGAAACAGAGACGCCTGCTTCGACAGAAGACAAGGAATCCGATGATAAGCAGAGTCAGAAAACATCAGGAAAGAATGTAAAAGCAGATTCAGGAATGAAGAATCCTGTAATCTGGATTAGTGGTATCGGGATTATTGTTATCATAATTTTACTTATTTATTTCCTGAAGAAGAAAAAGTAAGAGTTAAAATCATTAAAGAATGCCGTCGACGGCAGAGAACAGTTACAAAATAAACAGTGGAACTAAAAGAGCAGCGCATCGGATGATGCAGCTGCTCTTTTTAGAAAATGTGTGTGTATAATTGAGACGTTATGAGGAAACCTCAAATCAGTCTTAATTAACAAAAACTAATAATGTGTGTGCATATATAGTCTACAATTTTTTTGCAATTTAATCAAGATGGAATTTTATAGAACGTGATATATTTGTTCTGTCTCTTATACACATCTGACGCTGCCGACGAA